>WNGL01000958.1_pt1 | contig 80199 bp, 65 predicted proteins | sample 5400591 | NCBI WGS metagenome assembly WNGL01 (sample SAMN13153377, study PRJNA577476) | soil metagenome | isolation source: 80 cm soil or saprolite under Garry oak tree replicate 1 | place: USA:California | collected 2016-06-15 | reverse complement strand
ATCGTCGAGGGCCACAAGGCCGAAAAACTGCGGCCCAACGAACAGCTCGTTCACACCAATCTCTCGCTGTTCTACATGAAAAGCGGCGACAAGAAAACCGCCGAACATCACGGCCTGCAAGCCCGCATTGCCTCGTGGAGGGGCAATCTGGCCCCGCCCGCCGCCGGGGCCGCGGGCGACCCGGAACTGCAAATGGGCCAGCCCAAGGCGCCGCCGCTGAAAGTGCCCGAAAAGTTCCCGGACATGCCCTGGAAGAAAAAGGGCGCCATTAAGGTGGATCCGCCTGCGTCCGCGCCCAATGCCGCGCCGCCCGACACGGACAAAAATCCATGAGCGAATTTGTTTCGGTCGCCGCCGCCGCCAGTTTCGCGCCGGGTCATGGGCGCACGGTGCGCGCGCAGGGGCGCGAGATCGCCGTTTACAACCTCGACGGCCAGTTCTACGCGCTGGACGATCAATGCCCGCACCGAGGCGGGCCCCTGGGCGCGGGCACCCTCGAGGAGGGCCGGGTGTTCTGTCCCCTCCACGGCTGGTCCTTCGATCTGAAGACCGGCGCGTGTCTGAATGCGCCTGAGCGCAGTGTGAAAACCCACCCGACCCGCGTGCGCGACGGGCAAGTGCAGATTTGCCTGGGCGAAGACAATTCGGGAGCCGGGCGGCAGGCGTCGGAATAGAGCGAAAGGCCGAAGGCCGAGTGCGGTGGGCAGCGCACGAGTCCACCGGTTAGACTATGAAACGCGCCGGGCGCATCGCACCCTTGAAAGCCGCCCCGCTTCGCAGCTGCGGAGCGGCGCGGGTGCTGGCGCACGGCCACCGGAGCGCGTCGCCTGCCGCCTCGGCAGGCAGGTTTCGGCGGGCCTCCCCGAACGGTTTCGGAGCTGCGGCTCGGCTTGAGTCAGTTAGGCAGAATTCGAGCGTATGAAAACATCGACACGGTTACTATTGGTCCGAATCACACGGCTGCTCATCGGCTGTGTGGCCATCGGCGGGTGCGGCTTCCAGCAGTCGAAGCAGGATGCCGAGAAGGTTCTCGCAAGACATTTCCAGGCCGTCGCCACCAATGGCTACGACTCGGCGATGGGGGATTATGGCGCACAGTTTTTCCAGAAGACCACCAAGGACGAGTGGAGCCAGACGCTGGCGAGGTTGAGCGGCAAGTTGGGCGCCTTTCAGGGTTATTCCGTGGGAGGCTGGCAGGTCTTCAAGAACGCCGGCACATTTGGCGCCGGCACGACTGTTTCGTTAAAGTGCCAGGTCACTTACGCCAAGTATCCGGCCACGGAGAGCTTCACACTCTTCAAGGGCACAAGTGATTCTGATTACAAGATTGTCGGACACTCCATCAATTCCGACGGATTATTGAAGGAGTGACCATGCCGCCGGAGATGGGGCCGCAGTCAACGCGGGATTGCGCTTTCCGTTCCGCTTCGCGGCCCACGGCTTTCGGCCCCGCGTGGCTGAGCTTGTTTCGTTAGGTGCCATTCTATCATGTCATCCAAGACCAACGTCGTGGTTGTGGTAGCGACTGTCGCAGCTTGCGCGGTTGTTGCATGGGGAGTGAGATGGTTTATCCGCGCTCGTTCGCAATCATCCTATGCGAGTTGCGTCACGCTCTTGAAGCAGATTGACGGTGCCGAGCAGACGTGGGCGCTTGAGCACAATAAGACCACCAACGATATTCCGACATGGGATGATCTCGTCGGTCCAGACCGTTACATGCGCGAGAGGCCCACATGTCCTCAAGGAGGCGCCTACACGCTTGCTCGTGTTGGCGATTATCCGCGATGCACCATTCCGATGCACAGTTTCTATTTCGGCATGGTGGCGGTCGTCGATGAGTCGGGTGCGCCAGTTCTGGGTGCGTATGTATCAGTCGAAGGTGTCACGGGGAAAGGTGAGCCGACATTTACCGACACGAACGGGCACGCCATGGTCACGCATTGGTCGGGCATCGTGGTAGATGATTGGTCCCACGGCACGAGCAGTATCACGGCATTCCTGGCTGGTTACGAAACGGGACGAGTCTCCTTGCCATGCGGTTGGCCAGTCGTTATTACGATGAAGAGAGAGCACAAATGACCATGACAACTAACAAATGCGCTCCAGCGAGCCGCCGCTATGCTTCGTCGCTCGGCGCGGATGCTGGCGCACGGCCACCGGAGCGCGTCGCCCGCCTACCGAAGCTGCGGCGCAGGCAGACGTCGGCGGGTGTCGCCCGAGAGCTTTTGGGGCCAAGGCTCGGCTTGGGTCCGGTAGGAGGCAAGCCACTTAAACGAAGGCGCTCAAATGACCAAGACGCATGAAAAGATGATTGTGACAGCGGCAGCCGCCGTCCTGGTAGTGCTGCACCAATGGGTCAGATTTGACACGATTGCACTGGGCTTGCTGTTCATCGCGGTCCTGCCGTGGCTCTCGTCGTTTCTGCAGAGCGCCGAATTGCCAGGAGGATGGAAGTTTCAGTTCGACCAGGTCCGGGAAGAGCAACAGAAACAGAAGGATGAAATCGAGCGGCTGAAGTTCCTCATCGAAGGATTTGTTTCTGAAGATGAATTGAAGCACCTCGAAAAACTCAACTCCAATGAACCATTCCGAGTAACCGTTGACGGCACCACCAAGTATTTTGAAAGCGAGTTGCGGCGTTTGCGTTCGCTCGGCCTGGTGGCGAATCCCCCCGGAAAGGGAATTCGATCACTGTTGGTCAACGACGGACAAGCGAGAGAGGTGAAGGAGCATTTTTACATTACGGACAAGGGCAGGGAGTACTTGAGGTTGCGCAATGCCGCTGAAGCACACTAGCCAGATCGGTCGGGCGAACTGCCGGTGCGCATTTCCGCTCAACGTCGGGCGGTGATTCGGACGCACCTGTCGGGCGCTACCTTACCTGTCGGCGGCTGTCGCTGACCTTTTTCATTAGGCATCATGCGCGCAGCATTCCTTTACAAGACAGTGCTCATCACTTTGGCAGCCGTGGCCGTTGCTTATTACGCCATCGCCACGTTAGACGTGAGTGGCATCTACTCGAAGAGTTGGACAGACGCAGACCTCATCCGACATCGTTGCCCGATTCGGCTGGTTCAGCCAGAGTGGGTGAGCAGTCAGCCGGACACGCTTATGAATTGGGTGATCGCAGAGATGAGAACGAAAACGGGTCAGTCCTGAGTATTGACACAAACTTAGTTCTTCGAATGGTAAAGGCGGTTCGCTACGTGGGTCCATGTCCCCATCTTTAACCGATCCGCGATCCATTGCAATGTCATGGTCGTCTCCTGCCGCAACCGACGCGCGATCTTCACTTTTGTCCGATGCCCTTTTCGATGTCTTCGCAGCTCGTCCTCCTGCCATCCCAGGCGCTGCATTTCCGCCGCCACAATCCGTTGCGCCTTCGCTTCCGCTGCTTCCCGAAGTTCTTCCCCATAATGCGAGGTTCCGGCCGACTCTGCCATCTGCGCCAGCAACTCCTTGCGAAAGGCCTCCGCCCCCAAACACCAGCCTCGCCGCACTCCTTTCCATTGCTCCGGCTGAGCTTCCCCGCGCCGCAACTCCGTCCGCCGCTCAAATTCCTTGCGCCCGGCCGCACTGTCTTTTGGAATTCCCATCTCCCCCAGCAATCGCTCCACTCGCAGCCATCCTGCGCGTTGGCCAGGTCGCTTGAGATACTCCCCATAACTGCTCCACCGAAAGGCTCGCAGCTTCTGGTCCTGGCGCAACTGCTTCGCCCGCACCGGATTCAAATGCACGTAATCGCAGACCGTTCGCAAATATCCATTGCCGCTCCCATCCACTATCAACGCCTTGTAACGTCCGCCGAACAAATGGCCGGACAATTGGTGTTTGCGGTTGAAGCGCCCGGTGTAGGTGCCCAACAGCCATTTCATCCCGGCCACCAAATTGGCCTTGGGCGTTTCCATCACCAGATGAAAATGGTTCAACATCAAACACCAGGCGTGCACCTGCCAATCGGTCTTCCCGCACGCTTGCCCCAGCGTTTCCAGAAACAGCAGCCGATCTCCGTCGTCACGGAAAATCGGCTCTCGGCGATCCCCGCGGTTCATCACGTGATAAATCGCCCCCGCATACTCGATCCGTAATTTCCGGGCCACGTCGGGCACGATAGCGGAACTGCCATTTTGTGTCAATACTCAGGACTGACCCGTTTGCGTGGACGTCGAATCTTGGCTGCGGACGAGGTGGGAAATGAGTTTGGGCGCCCAGTCTATTTCGCGGTTGAATTCGTTTTTGCCATCAAGCCAGCCTGGATGATCTCGACGAGCTGACTCACGGGGATGCGACACGGGCCGAGGGTCGGATCCACGAAAGCAACCGCGTTTGGCTCTGGCGTGACGAATGGCGCGCGCAGTTCCGAGCCGTCCGTGGTCCGCACGGTGAAGGCGGCGGTCGCCGGCGATGGATCCGCGAGCACCAGGGCAATAACCTGGTCGCCCAGTTTGAAGCTGCGATGGCCAAAGAGCACCGAACTCATTTCCAACCGGTCCTTTTCCAGCGAGGCAAACTCCCCCTCAAAAAAATCGCCGCTGGCCAGCAGCACGCCCCGCCGGCCAGGGGTCAGCTCCTGCTCGAATTTTCGTGACCGGGGACTAAAAAGAACCCGCGCCACCTTAACCGCGGAAATCACCCGCGCCCGGCCCAGATTGGACAGGGTCAGCGAAGAACGGTCGAAGGAAATGATGCTTCCCGCCAGCAGGGTCCCGCCCTTGAGCAGGACTTGCGGGACAAACGATTCGTTGGTATGCGCGCCGGTTTCCAGGCTTTCGTCGGTGACGAGCACATTGGCAAAAGTGGCCTCCTTCAACTCATTGGTTTTGCCGCCGACGACGAACAGCCCGGCATAAACCTCTCTTGGCCAATTATCCGGGCTGCCGGAGATATGTTCCCAACTCATTCCGTCGTCCCAGGACCGGTAGGCGTTGACCCATTTGTCTCTCCGCACCAGGCGCAGCCACATCGGCAGGCGCATCTCGTCACGGTTCTGCCAGTCACCTTCCCGGTTCACAAGTTTTCGATGCTCCGGCTCGCGGCGGCTCCGAAACATCAGCCCTGCGCCGGCGCCGGTCGCGGCCGCCATGACAAACTCCGAATTAGCGGTGAGTTCCTTGCGCAACATGATGCCCGCGATCCAGGCGTCGAATTTCGGCACCTGCGCGAGGATCTGGCCGTTGCCTTTAAAGGGCCGATAGACGAAGTGCAATTCATCCGGTTTCTCGGACCAAATCCTCGTGCCCGAGGCGTTCACCGTGAACGTCTCATCGCGAAAGACAGCCCGGCCAGGCACGCCCACCGGGCCGATATCCACGTTCTTCCACGGCTCGGGCAAGGTGGTAATGCGAATGGAGTCGATTGGGTTCGTCGGTGTCCCGGGCAAATTGAACCGCGCCGAAGCCAGATTGGTCATGGCCACCTTGACCACCGTGCCGGCGGCGTTCGACAGAACGATGCCCTCCACCGGGTCAAGCCGCAGCTCGCCGTCATAAAATATTCCATCCCGCGTCCGCACCGAACCCGGCGCCGACTGCAGCCTCGCCGCCCACGGCAGAAGCGCCAGCCCAGCGGCCACTGAGAGCCCGAGAAAGAGACGCAGGTTGATCCCTACGCGCATGAGAGAGGTTAGCCTGAGCGGCAACTCGTTCCAAAGTTTTCTTCTCCTTTCCACCTCGTTCAGACTCGACGGAAGTGGGCTTTTTGCACGCGGGTCGAGCGGAGGACTCGCCGCGTATTCTGTCCAGCCAAAGGCCCGCGAGCCGGCGGGATTCATCTTGGCCGGCAGCTTTTCAACAATGCTTCGGCGTGTTTGCGCGCCGCGTCGCTTTGGCCGCCGAGCATGCGCGCCAGTTCGGTGACGCGCTCCTTCTGTTCGAGCCGGCTGATTTCTGAGATCGTGCGGCCGGCCTTGACCTGCTTGGTCACGACGTAATGGGCGCTGGCCTGCGCGGCTACGGGCGCAAGGTGCGTGACGCAGAGCACCTGCCGCTGCTCCCCGATCTGCCGCATTTTTTCACCGACGGCGCTGGCGGTTTCACCGCCGACGTTCGCATCCACCTCATCGAAGACCAGGACGGGAATTTCATCCTCCGCGGCCAACACCGTTTTGAGCGCCAGCATCACCCGGGCGATTTCACCGGAGGAAGCGATGGCACGCAGCGGCCGGGCGGGTTCGCCCAGATTGGGAGCGAACTGAAATTCAATTGTGTCCAGCCCGGAGGCCGGCGGGGGGCCGGCGGCAAAGCCGCGCATTTCGGTTTCGATGGCCACCTCAAAATGGCTCTGGCGGAAACCGAGCGCGCTGAGCTGTTTCTCGATCGCCTTGTTTAGCGGGGGGATAAGCTTGCGGCGACGAGCGGATAGCTCCTGCCCGCGGCGCTGGATTTCGGCGTCGATTTTTTGGACCTCCGCGTTGAGGCGGCTAAGTTCGGCCTCCCCCTGTTCGAGACTTTGCAATTTGCGCCTGGCTTCCTCGCCGAAGGCAATGACCTCCCCGATTGTCGAGCCATATTTCCGCTTCAATGACTGAATGAAATTGAGCCGTTCTTCCAGTTCGGCAAGCCGCGCGGGGTCAACGTCGAGCCGCTCCGCGTAACGGGACAGTTCGCTCTGGAGGTCGCGCAACGCGCTGACAGCCTGCGCGTGCGCGGCCACTTGGACCGCCGCGCCCGGATCCAGGCGCTGGAGTTCCTGCAGCGTCCGCCCGAGCGTCCCGGCCTGCGCGAGCAACGATTGATCGTCCTCGCCCAGGACCTGCCGCGCCGTCTGCGCCAGGGCGAGCAGCTTGGCGGCGTTGCGGGCGCGTTGATAATCCTGGTCGAGACGCGCCTCTTCGTTCGGATGAAGACCGCTGGCGGTGATTTCATGGACTTGAAAGCGGAGCAAGTCGAGCTGTTGCGCGCAGGTTTTTTCGTCCACGACCAGCGCCGCTTTTTCCGCTTCGAGGGCCGCGCGGCGGCGGACGAGATCAGCGAAGGCCGCGCGAGCCGGGTGCAAGTTGCCAAACGCGTCGAGGATGGCGAGTTGTTTGGCCGGGTGCAGAAGCGACTGGTGATCGTGCGGGCCGTGGATATCGACGAGCCACTCGCCGATGAGGGCCAGTTGATGCAAGGTCGCCGGCGAGCCGTTGATGAATTGCCGGTTGGCGCCGCCGCTGGCGAAGGCGCGCTTGAGAACGAGCTGGTTTTCCGCGCACGGATCCAGGCCGTTGTCGCGGAGAAAAGCTTCCAGCGGCGCTTTCAACTTCGCGACGTCGAATATCGCTTCCACGGAACAACTCTCGCTGCCGCTGCGGATCGATGTCCGGTCGGCGCGTTCCCCCAGCACCAAGTTCAGCGCGCCGATGAGGATCGATTTGCCCGCGCCGGTTTCGCCGGTGACGACGTTCAGCCCGGGCTGAAGTTCGAGGGTGAGGTCGGCCACCAAGGCCAGGTTCTTGACGCGCAGCGTGGTCAGCATGACAGAAATTGTTCGCGCCGAATTTGGCGTTTGTGGTATGGTTCGGCAAAAGAAATTTTGCCGATGATGGTTGCACCGAACGCAGGAACGAATACCGAGACGGCCAAAGAAGTCCGCGCGACCAGGTTTCCAGCCCGCTTCATCACCAGGCGCACGGTTGGAATGGGAATTGGACCATGACCCGGGCATCGAGGTATTGGGCGGTCTGGCGGCGCTAGCTCCCCCCGGGCGCAGCCATGTCCTTCGCGTTCACTTGCCTGGGGTCCGGGACTTCTCAAGGCGTGCCGATCATCGGGCAAGAATATCCGCCAGCGTTTCTTGCGAATCCGAAGAACCATCGCACCCGGCCGTCCATCTATGTCGCCACCGAGCAAGCCAAACTGGTGGTGGACACGACGCCGGAGTTCCGCGTGCAGATGCTCCGCGAAAAGATTTGCTGGCTGGACGCCGTTCTCTTCACTCATTCCCACGCGGACCACATCATGGGGCTGGACGATTGCCGGCGCTTTTGTGACTTGCGCGGCGGCAAGGCGCTGCCGATCTACGCGAACGAGGAGACGATGCGGGACCTCAAACGCGTTTTTGCTTATGCGTTTCACGACGGCCCGCGGCCCCGCGGCTACTTCATTCCCGAACCGCACTTGATCGATGGGCCGTTCACCCTCGGGGATTTGGAAATCGTTCCTTTGTCCCTGCCCCACGGACGGGCCATGACCAACGGTTATCTCTTCAGCCAGTCCGGTAAACGCAGGCTGGCCTATTTGAGCGATTGCCAGGAGGTGCCGGCGAGCGTCGTGGACCAGGTGCGGGGCGTGGCTGTGGCCGTTCTGGATGCCTTGCGCCGGGAGCGCCACCCGACCCACATGTGCCTGGATGAAGCCCTGACGGCGGCGCGACGCATTGGCGCGGAACGGACTTATCTGACCCATCTCACGCACGATTATGATCACGACGCCGCACAAGAAGAATTGCCAGCGGGGGTGGAACTCGCGTATGACGGGCTGCATGTCGGGCTTGCTTAAAAAAGACCTGGCCAACTCTATGACGCAAAACTCTTTCAGCCGCTTGAAATGCCAGGCCCTCTGCCTTGGCTGGTTTGCGGCCGTGTCGCTCGCCTCGCTGCCGGCGGCGGACTCGGGCAGCTCGGTGATAGTCATCTACAATTCCCGCGTGCCAGAGTCCAAGGCGGTGGCTGAGTATTACGCCCAGAAGCGCGGGGTCCCGGCCGGCCAGGTGCTGGGTCTGGACCTGCCCGCCACCGAGGCGATGACGCGTTCCGAGTACCTGGAGCAACTGCAAAAGCCGCTGCTGAAGGACCTCGAGGCGAAGAAGTTGTTCGTCTTCGCTCCCGCGCCCAATCCCGGCGGTGAACCGCTGCGCAAGGTCATCGGCGCCCGCGTTCGCTACGCGGCGCTGTGCTACGGGGTGCCGACGAAAATCCTGCGCGACACAAACTTAGTGGAGGCCGGCGGGGAGAAGTTGCCTCCCGAATTGCGTCGCAACGAAGCCGCGGTGGATAGCCAACTGGCTTGTTTGCCGCTGACCGATCAAAAGCTGTTGTGGGCCGGCCCCTTGGTAAATCCCTTTTACGGGGCGACCAACGCGAGTCTATTGCACCCCACCAATGGTATCTTGCTGGTGACGCGCCTGGACGGTCCTTCGGCGACGATTGCCAAGGCCCTGGTGGACAAGGCCCTTCAGGCGGAAACCAACGGCCTGTGGGGCCGGGCCTATTTTGACGCGCGCGGGATGACGAACGGGGAGTACAAAGTCGGCGATGACATGATCCGCAGTACCGCGGTGGCCAGCACCAACCACGGCTTCGAGACGGTGGTGGACAATGCGCCCGCGACGTTCGCGCCCGGTTTCCCAATGAGCCAGATCGCCTTCTACGCCGGCTGGTACGACGGAACGGTGTCCGGTCCCTTCACCCGTCCCAAGGTGGAATTCATGCCCGGGGCCTTTGCCTACCATTTGCATTCCTACAGCGCCTCCACGTTGCGAACCCCCGACCAGTTCTGGGTCGGTCCCCTGTTGCAAAAGGGCGCCACCGCCACGATGGGTTGTGTGGACGAGCCCTACCTGAGTTTCACACCGGACATGCTGGTCTTTTTTCTGCGGTTCGTTTCACTGGGTTTCAGTTATGGCGAGGCGGCCTACGCGGCGCAAAATTGTCTCTCCTGGCAAACGACCGTGGTGGGCGATCCGCTCTATCGGCCTTGCGCCAAGCCGCCCGACCTGCTGCATCGCGAGCTGGAGCAGCGCCAGGATCCATTGGCGGCGTGGTCCTACGTGCGCGTGGTCAACCAGGCGGTGGCCAGCGGCGCCCCGTTGGACGAAGCCATTGGTTACGTGCAGCAATTGCCCTTGACGAAAAGGAGCGCCGTGCTGACGGAAAAAATGGGCGACCTTTATCTAGCCAAGAAACAGGTTTCGGACGCCATGGACACCTACGACCAAGTGCTGAAATTGGACCCGACCCCGCAGCAAAAGATCAGAGTCATGCTTGGGTTGGGACAACGCCGCACCTATTACGGGCCGGATCGGGCCGCTTTCGACATCTACGATCGATTTGTGAAAGAATTTCCTGATTATCCGGATCTGCTGGCGATCTACCAAAAGCTCCTGCCCCTGGCGAAAAAATTGGACCAGCAAGAAGTGGTGGAGCGCTGCGAACAGGAAATCAAGCGCCTGAATCCGGCGCCCGCGCAAAAGCCTTGAGTAGCCGGGACGGCCGCCCCGGCGGGCGTTCGCGACCGGGACGCCAGCGGCCAGCCACGCACCGCTTCAACTCTTTGCGACACTGGGCGGCGCTCCGGTGGGGAGAGTCACCGTGAAGGTCGCGCCGGCGCCGCGCCGGCTCTCGATCACCAGGTGGCCGCCGTGCAAATCCACTAGTTTCTTTACGATCGCCAGGCCCAGCCCCGTCCCCTGCTGCGCGCGGGTTTGGCGGTCAAATTGCGAGTAGGCGCCGATGCGGGCCACCTGGGCGGCATCCATGCCATCCCCCTGATCCCAGACCGACAGAATGAATCGCGGGCCGCTGGTGGAACTTCGCGCGTGCACCGGCGTGCCGGGCCGGGAGAACTGGAAGGCATTTTCCAACAATTCATCCACCAGACGGCCAAACAGCTCGGGGGACATCGCCACGGCGGCGAAGGCCAACTCCAAATTCAAGTCCGCCAATCGGTTCGATCGGCCGGCGAGCTTGCGCGCCCGCGCTTCAATCAGTTCCCGGGTGTTGGCCATCGCTTTCTGGCGCAGGCCCGCCACGCCTTGCGGGTCGGTCGCCAGCACTTCGAGTTGCGCGTAGAGCAGAAAATTTTCGATTGTGTGGTGCAGTCGCTGGGCGGATTCCAGGATGTTTCGGCCGAGCTCGGCGATCTCAGCCGGCGGAATGGCCCCGGCCTGAATCGTCAGCAGGTCGGCGCAGGCGAAAATCCCATTGAGCGGCGTAACCATTTCGTGCGGCAAGGCCAGCGTGATGTTGGAACGCAGTTCCGCCAGCTTTTTCTCCGCATCTTGCTGGAGAGTTTGTCGCTTTTGCAGCCGGGCGTTCACGGTCGAGAACAATTCCGGCGCGGTGAACGGCTTGTGCAGGTAGTCATCGGCGCCCAGGTTCATGCCCTGGCGCCGCCCGGCGTCGTTCGGGTCGCCCGTCATCAGGATCAGCGGAATGGTGGCGGTGGCCGGCTCTTTGCGCAAATGGTCGAGCGTGCAGTAGCCGTCCATGTCGCGCATCCGCACATCGCAAATGATCAAATCGGGCAGTTCCCGGCGCGCGACCTCCAGCCCCGTCTGCCCGCCCTCGGCCTGGAGGGCGCTAAACCCATGCCGTTCCAAGGCGATCATGGTCGCCCCGCGAAATACTTCATCATCATCAATGACCAGGATCTTCTGCATGGGCGCTCGGACTGGGGTTGGCTGGCCCCTCCAAAACTGCGGCGATGGTGGTGAGGAGTTTTTCCGGAGTGAAGGGTTTCGCGAGAAACGTCACGTGCCGGAACTGCTGGGCCACCGCTTCATTTTCCTGCAAGCCGCTGGTCGTGATGATTCGAACGCCGGGAGCGATGCTCTGCAGCGCGCGGATCGTCGCGGGACCGTCCAGAAACGGCATCATGAAGTCGGTCAGGACGATATCAATTTCGTGCTGGTGTTGCGCGAAGAGCGCGAGGGCCTCGGTGCCGTCGCTGGCGCTGAAAACCTGGTACCCGTATTTTATCAGGATCGCCCGGGTGATTTCCTGCACCGCCTGTTCATCATCCACGAGCAGGACCCGCTCGCCGTGGCCCAACGGCGGTTCCGCCGGCGGTTCCACCGGGCGGGGGTTATCAGCGGCCGCGGCGGCCGGCAAATAGACCTTGAAGCGGGTTCCCTTGCCCACCTCGCTGTAGGTGTGGATGAATCCCAGATGGCCCTTGACGATGCCGAGGACGGTGGAAAGACCCAAACCGGTGCCCTCCTCCAGGCCTTTGGTGCTGAAGAAGGGATCGAAAATCTTGTCGAGAATCTCGGGGGGAATGCCGGTGCCGGTGTCGCCGACCGTCACCACCACATAAGGACCGGGCCGGCCTTCCCGGTGGGTGCTGGCGTAGTCCTCGCCGAGGAGGAGGTTTTCCACCTCCAGCCGCAAGCGGCCGCCCCGGGGCATCGCGTCGCGCGCGTTGACGCAGAGGTTCATCAGCACTTGATGAATTTGGGTGCTGTCGGCCTCGATCGGCCACGGCTCCTTGCAGGAACAGGTCTGGACCTGAATCGTCTTGGGAAACGTTTCCCGGGCGATCCGGGCGACCTCGTTGGCCAACTCCTTGAGGTTGACCGGCCCGCGCAAACCTTCCTGGCCGCGGGTAAAGGAGAGAATTTGTTTGACCATCTCGGCCCCGCGTTGCGCGCTAAAGCGCAGGGTGTCGAGTAACTTCGCATTCGGGCCGTCGGTGATCACCTCTTGGAGCAGGTTCACCGACATGAGCATTGGCGCGAGGATGTTGTTCAAGTCGTGCGCGATCCCGCTGGCGAGCGACCCGATGCTTTCCAGCCGCTGGGCGCGAAGAAACTGGGCTTGAAGCTTCTTCCGCTCGGTGACATCGGTGCCGATGAGGAGCATGGATTTGGGTTCCCCTTTGCCGTCGCGCACAAGCGTCCAACGGTTCTGGACGATGATTTCCTTGCCGGCCTTGGTCACCTGCCGCGCTTCTCCGGTCCAGTCCGGTTTCCCCAGCACGCGGAGCGCCTCCTCGAGTTCCGAACTGCCCGCCTTGAAGAGCAATTCCAGGGCGTTGCGGCCAACGGCTTCCGCGGCGGTCCAGCCATAGAGCCGTTCGGCGCCGTGGTTCCAATAGGAAATCCGGTGCTCCAGGTCGCAGGCGGCAATGGCATCCTGCGCCTGATCGAGCAACGCGGCCTGTTCGCGGATCCGTTCCTCGGCCTGCTTGCGTTGCGTGACTTCGATATGCATCACCACCGCGCCATCCCGGCGGTTTTCATGAAGTGGCGTCGCCATCAACTGGAACCAGCGCTTCTCCGCGGGCGAGTCGCAAGGATATTCGAGGGTGAACTCTTTGAGCTCGCCCGCCAGCACCTGGCGGATGCCTTGGGCGGCGGCGCGGGCTTCCACACTCCCGTCGCGGGCGGCGCGGTCCGTGGTTTCCAGATAATTGCTCCCGAGGCCGGCGCCGGCGTCCGGCAGGCCGTTGGCTGCGGCGAAGCGCCGCCACGCTTCGTTGACGGCAAGGACTTTTCCGCCCGGATCGATCAACGCGACGTGAGCGGGCAAGGCGTTAAAAATGGCCGCTTGAAATTCCGCCGCCTGGCGCTGGGCCGTTTCGCTGCGCAACAAAACCTCCTGGACCTGCATCAGCAGGAACGCCGTCGAGGCCGGATCAATCGCCGCGTTCACGTGCCGGTCGAACCGGGTGTGCAGCTCCGCCTCCGCCGCTGCCAAGGTATGGCCCAGATCGATCGGTTCTTCGGTTGCGGGAAGGACGTTGCCGGTAGAGGTGCTTGCCATGGATTGGCCGGGCCAGTGCCCGCGGCCCGGGTTAACCGGAAAATTCAGGATGGCGACGGCTCGGTCGCCTCATTCACGGGGTTGAGCACGTGGAGGACCTTTTCGAATTCGGTGGACTTGTCGAAGAAAAAATCCGCCCCCAATTGCAGGCATTTTTGACGATATTGTTCATGGGCGAAGTTTGTGAGCATGATCACCAACGGGGCCGGACGCTCCTTCTTGACCATTTCCAACACGTGGATGCCGCTGCCGCCAGGCATCGAGATGTCCAGCAACATCACGTCGGGCTTGAGCCGGCGCGTGGCGCTGATCGCCTCGAAGGCGATCTCCGCCTGGCCGACGATTTCCACCGAGGGCAAATCGGACAGCAGCGTGGCGAGCCGTTCCCGGACGACGGGCGAATCGTCCACGATGAAGACTTTCTTCCGCAGATTGCGTTTCATGCAGACAGCCTACGACACGGGCCCGGAAACGGGTATCGGCTCGCGTCTGATTCTTTTGTCAGAAGTCGCGTTTCGGGCCAGTCGGGCTTTGTCCTACAGTCCGGCGCAAGCGCGTGCGGCGATCGCCGCCCGCGCGACCCGGGTTGGTGGGTTCGGACCTTTCGGCCGGCGGATTCGAAAGGTCGAGGCGGCAACCTGCGCCCTTTACCGGGCATCCGCCCAGTACCGCTCATTCACGTCGGGGAAGAGGTTGTCCCGCGCCTCAATTTGGGCGAGCCAGGCTCCGTCCACCTTTTTCTCGGTGAGCTGTTTGTGCAAGGCCAGGAAACGGAGCAAGTGGTCCTTCACCCGTCGGCGGGCGTAATCAGGGCTGGTGCCGGTGCGCAAGATGAACGGCCAATCGCTGGATTGAGCGAGCAACAATTCGCGCGCGGCTTGTTTGAGCGCGCGGCGGGTGAGGCCGGTGGCGTTGGGGAAACGGCGCGCCAGTTCCGTCATCCGTTGCTGGGCGATGTCCAGGTGCGGATAGATCCACTCGTTGGTTTCGTTGAGCCAGACTTTCCAATAGCCTTCCTCGCCCCAGCTCGAAGCCGCCGGCGTGGCGACCTGGTGCGTCGGGTGGGCGCGCAAATAATCCCACGGCGTCGTCAGCCGGATGGCCTGCTGGTCGAAAATCGTTTTGCGGACAAAGTAGTCCAGGAATTCCGGCCCCTCGTACCACCAGTGGCCGAACAACTCGGCGTCGTAGGGCGAAAGCAAATGGGGTGGACGATCCAGGATGCCGGCGAGGTGAGCCATCTGCCGCGCGCGAGCCTCGAGGAAATGGCCGGCGTGTTCCGCCGCGGCCCGCAGCCCGGCCGGCCGGTCGTAAATCCTTTTTTCCCCTTCGCGGCCGGTAATCGCGTGATATTTGAGGCCGGTAAAGCTCCGCGCGCCGGCCACGGGCAGGTACGGTTTTACGTAGTCGTAGTCGAGGTCGAACCCGATGTCGCGGTAAAAATCGCGGTAGCGCGGGTCGCCCGGATACCCTTCCTGTTTGCTCCAGACCTGCCGCGCCGAATCGAGATCCCGGCCGAACGCCGCCAGGCCGTTCTTGGTGAAGAGGGGCGCGAACACCCCGTAGCGCGGCCGCGGGTTCGCGTGCAGAATCCCGTGGGTATCGATGATGAACCACCGAATGCCGGCCTCCTGCAAGCATGTCTCCACCCCTTCGGTGTAGGCGCACTCCGGCAGCCAGATGCCGGTCGGATCGCACCCGAAACAACTCCGGTAATGATCGCGCGCCACGAGGATCTGCGCGCGGATCGAGGGCGGATGGTTGGCCAGCAGCGGCAGCAGGGCGTGGGTGGCGGCGCTGGTGATGATTTCGAGCCGGCCGTGCTCCTGGAACTTGCGGAAGGCGCCGACCACGTTGCGGCCATAAGCAAAATAGGTTTGCCGCAGCGAGTGAAAGCGTTGGTGGTACATCAGCGCGAGCGGCTGATATTCGTGGTCCCAGTGCGTGCGGTGAATTTCTTTTTCCGCCAACTCCAGCAGGGCCTCGAGGTGCCGCACGTAACGGTCTTGCAACAGCGGGTCAAGCAGCATCGCGCAGAGGGTGGGGGTGAGCGTCAGGGTCAACCGTGTGTCCATGCCGTCGCGCAGCCAGCCATCCATGATCTGAATGAGCGGCAGATAAGTTTCGGTGAGGGCTTCGAAGAGCCAGTTTTCTTCGAGAAAATGCTCGTGCTCCGGGTGCCGAACGAACGGCAGATGCGCGTGGAGGACGAGCGAGAGATAGCCTTGCATGGCGAGTTACGCGACCGCGCAGCCAAGCGCCTGTCGCTGATCGTGATTGGCCTTGATCGGGTCGGTCAGCCCATCGCGCCGCCGATCAAACTTCGGCTGCATCAGGCGAAGTCCAGGGCCGGCGGCGGGGCAAATGGATGGCCCCTGGGCTTCAATCAAGCCACGTGCTTTACCAGTGGCGGGTTGAGCTTCGGGTCTTGGGGATGCGCGCCAACCTCGCCCCGATACTCCGTGCTGCGGCTAAATTTCAGCCCGGCGCCGCGGCTGTCGGTGCCGTCGGCCGAAGTAGCGACGGCCGGCAGATTATAATTCCCGTCGGGCAATGCGAAGCGGTAGCTGAAAGTGCCGTCGGGCCGCAGTCGGATCGCCCGCCCGCCGATGGTCACTTCCGCGTCCGGTTCGGTCGCGCCGTAAATGATAAGCTCGGCATTGACGTTGAACCAAAAACCCTTCCGACGTTCCATCCCTCCCAGCGGACTGGAGAAACTGGAGACGGCGCCGCTCCAGGAGCCTGGGATGGAGAATTGCGCCGCGCCCAGGGAGGAAATCTCTTGCGCGAGTTGCCGGCGGATCAGTTCAGTGATCTCGAGCGAACCCATCCAAACGCGGCGGACGGCGTCCATGGTGATGACTTTCGCCAAGGCGCGTTCCTGAGCCGCCGTCCACCGCCCGGCGGAAATCGACTGGATGTCCGGCAAGCCCTTGACTCCCGAGGCGCGCAATTGCGACATCGCTTCCAACAGCGAGATATTCCCGCTCATGCTGCTTTTTACCAGTTGGAGGATCTGCTGGAAGTGGAGGTCGGCTGGCAACGTCTCGAACCAGACCGAGAGGTCTTCCGCCATGCTGTCCGGCGGCGTCAGCGTGGCGCCCGATGTGGAGATGGTTGTCCATCTGCCGGCGGCCCCATAATAGCCCAGCTCCGCGAGATATTTGGCGCCGCTCTGGCTGACATTGACAAACCAGTTGCGCGACTCCGGGTGCACGTGCGTTTCGCTGGCCGGCTGGCCGGCAATCGCGTCCCTGTAAACGCGCAGCACCAGATGCTTATCGCTGGATCGCCCGTTGTAGGTCTTGAGCTGCTCGCGGGTCAGGTCCCAGGCCGCATAGAGCCAGTGCGGATCGCGGGCGGCAAGTAGCAGCCGTTGCGTCCCGTACGCCTCGGGCAACTCGGCCGGCTCGGCTGTTTCCGGCGGGGCCGGCCGTGTGGGCCCCAACGCATAACGCTGGCCGGGACCGCTGGCCGGCGGCGCGGTCGGCGCGTCGCCTTCCAGCAGGATCGGAGGGATTCTCAATGCCGGTTTGGTCGGAGCGGCCGGCTGCCGCTTGGCGGCGGCAGGCTGGCCCCCGTTCTTCGAGGTTCGTTTTGGTTTTTCAGGTTTCATAAGGCGCGTAGCGACGGAATTCTTTCAGCCAAGCACTAAATCGGTAAAAGGCTACTTGGAAGCGAAGCGCACGCGCAATGGCAAAATGGCGGCCCCGCGCACCCCGCGCCGCAGGGCCGGACTTGATTTCCGGCCGTTCGCAAACTTCGCTTGCCAAAGGCCGGGCTCCCGGTGTTTACTCCCGCCCAGCAAGTTCTTTCGAACCATGAGCTCGCCAACACAGGACCGACGGCCACCGCCCAGGCGAAAGAGGAAGCCGCTTATTTACATCGTCGATGACGAAAGCCTGCTGCTGGACCTGGCCGAAGTTTCGTTGCAGACCGGGAGTTATCAAATAAGAAAATTCCAGGATCCCGAGGCAGCGCTGGCCGGCTTTTTGGCGGCAAAAACCAAGCCGGACCTCCTCATAACCGACTACGCAATGGGGAAAATGAACGGACTCGAACTGCTCGAACGGTGCAAACGGGCGCACCCCGAACTCCGGACCGTGTTGGTAAGCGGCACGGCGGGAGTGGAAATCGTCCTGGGCGCGCCGCTCAAGATCGATCGGTTTCTGGGCAAGCCCTACCAACCGGACGGCCTGCGGGATTTGGTGAAGGCAGTTTTGGAGCAGTAATCCGGCCGGCCACACCAGGGAAACGGGACCGCCGCTCCCGGCGATAACCTCGAATTGATTGTTGAGCCGCAACCCTTCATTGCCTCCGGTCTGACGCCCTGCACGACCCATCTCGGCGCCCTATCAATGCCATTGCGTGGAAGAAAACTTGGCCTCCTGCTCTCGACTGGCCCAGACCAGCCGAACTTTCGCCGCGCCTTGCGCCTGGCCGAGGTCGCGTTGCAGGCAGGTTCTGCGGTGTACCTTTACTGCATCGACGAGGCGGTCACTGGTCTCGCGGACCCGCAACTGCAATCGCTCAAACCGCGCGGCCTGATTCTTTACGCGTGTGCGTACGCGGCCCGGCGGCGGAACCTCCCGCTCAACGACCTCGCCACGTTTGCCGGCTTGAGTGTCGTGAGCGACTTGATGGCCGGCACGGACCGATTTCTCAGCTTCAATTGAGCCCGACTCGCCAACGAAAGCGGGGCCAATGATGAACCCCAGCGTTTTGTTGATCATCACCGGGGATCCGCGCTCCAGTCACCGGCCCGCCGAAGCCATCCGGATCGCCGCCGGCGTGGGGGCGTGGAAAAAGGCGCGGCTCACCCTTTATCTGAGCGGCGACGCGGCGTGCCTGTTGGGCGACGACACCGACGAATTCGTGGATGAGGACAATTATCAGCGCTACCTCCCGATGATCGCGGAGTCCGGCCACCCGATTTATGTCCCGCACGGCGCGCCGGTGCCGGCTCGACCGCTCGTCGGAGCCTTGCGCTATGAGGAGCTGTCGGACCACCAATTCGCCGAGCTGGCGGCCAACAGCACCTATGTAATGCGTTTCTAATCCATGCGGCGATTGCTACACATTCTCACCAGCGAAAACGAAACGTGCGCACGGGAGACTATAGACTGGCAAGGCGCCCAGCCGGATTGCGCGGTCCAAGTCGTGGATTTGAGAAAACCCGAACCCGATTACCAGGCGCTCCTCGAAGCAATATTCGCCGCCGATTCGGTCGCGGTCTGGTGATCGAGCCGTCCCGGCTTGGCGTCCGCCCCGGTGACCGGCGGCCCGCGGAAACTCCAAGCCCCCTTTGGCTTCCGCGCGGCACGCGCTTAACGCCGGACTCAGCGCGAGCAACGCCGCGAAAATTTCATTTGGCCACAGATCATTTTGGTGGTTCTTTGGCCTGTCGTGATACTCAGCAGGACTGCTGAGAAACGATTGCAAAGTTTGATGCCATGTCCGCGCACCTTGTCGAGTCCGATCAGACCGCCGCCGCGGCGCCCGCGCTCGCGCGCACCGAGCTGCGGCTCGCCGGCCTGACGTGCGGCAACTGCGTCCGGCGCGTCACCGAAGCCATCCAAAGCGTGCCCGGAGTTAGCCGCGCCGCGGTGACCCTTGAGAGCGGGCGCGCCTCCGTCCACTGGGCTGCTCATGCGCCAGCGAATGTGGCCGCGGTGTTGCAAGCGGTCAAAGGGGCGGGCTACGCAGCCCAGGTGTTGGAGAACGCGGCGTCCACTGACCTCGATCACGGCGGAGGGTGGCACACCAATCTCTGGATCGGAGTTGTCGGCGCGGTGTCGCTGCTGTTGGGGGATTGGGTCTTCGGCCTGGGGAGTGAACCGTGGTTTCGTTGGGCTTCGTTCGGGCTGGCGGCCATTGTGCAAAGCGTCGCCGGGGCGCGGTTCTATGCCGGGGCGTGGGCTCAACTGAAGGTTGGCAGCTCCAACATGGACACCCTCGTCGCCCTCGGCTCAACGACTGCGTTTGCTTACAGCGCCTGGGCGCTCTTCGCGGCCAAGCCGGGCCATTTGTATTTCATGGACGCGGCGGCGATCATCGCGCTCATCAGCGTCGGTCACTGGCTGGAGGCGCGTGTGAGCGCGCGCGCTTCGGGCGCGCTCAAAACGTTGCTGCACCTGGCGCCGGCCCTGGCGCGGCGCCGCAACGCCGATGGCGCTGAAATTGAACTGGCCGTGGGGCAACTCCAGTTGCAAGACACAGTAGTGTTGAGACCGGGTGACTGCATTCCCACCGACGGCGAAGTTTTGGAAGGTGAATCGGTCGTGGATGAGTCGATGTTGACCGGGGAATCGGCCCCGGTGGAGAAATCCGCCAAATCGAAGCTCTACGCCGGCACTGTGAACTTGGACGGCCGCCTCCTCATGCAGGTCACCGCCATCGGCGAGGCCACCGCGCTGGCGCACGTCATCGCCGCGGTGGAACGGGCGCAAAGCAGCCGGGCGAACATCCAGCGGCTGGGCGACCGCGTCAGCAATGTGTTCGTGCCGGTCGTGGTGCTGCTGGCGATCGCGACCGCTTTATGGTGGGGACTGATGCCGGAAACGGCGCTTCGCGTCACCCATTGGCTGGCGGCCTATTTGTGGCCGGTGCATCCGCCCGACACACCCCTGGCGGCGGCGATCCTCGGCGCGGCCGCGGTGTTAATTATCGCTTGTCCCTGCGCGATGGGTTTGGCCACGCCGGCCGCCATCATGGCCGGCTCCAACGCGGCCGCGGCGCGGGGAATCTTGATCCGCGACGCCATCGCGTTGGAAAAAGCCGGCCGAATCAGTTCGGTGCTCTTCGACAAAACCGGCACCTTGACCGTGGGCAAGCCGGAAGTCGTGAAGTTTGCCAGCGTACACGATGGGGTGGCCGAGGCTTCACCGGCCAATGGTTTGCCAGCCGACGCGCGCCCTTCGGGAAGCACGTTGCCCGTCCCACTTATCCTGGCCGCCGCGCTGGCGCGTCCTTCAAGCCATCCATTGAGCCAGGCCGTGGCCAAACTGTCCGCCGAAGAGTTTGATCTCACCGCTTGGAAAGAAGTGCGTGGCGCCGGCGTCGAAGCGAAGTGGCGCAAGGAGGAAGGAAACCCCTTCGTCCGACTCGGTTCGTTAAAGTGGCTGGGGGAAGTGGACGTGGATTTGTCGCCCGGCCGGGACTTCGTCGCCGCGTGGTCGGCGCCCGGGGCCACGATTCTCGGCCTCGCGCAGGACCGGTCGCTGCTCGGCCTGTTCGCCTTGCAAGACGCGCTGAAGCCCGGGGCGAGGACGGTGGTAGAGCGGCTCAATCTCCAGGGAATGAAAACCTTCCTGGTCACCGGCGACAACCGCCTCACCGCCGTGAGCATTGCCGGCCAGGCCGGGATTCCGGCCGCGAACGTGTTCGCCGAAGTGCGGCCGGAGCAAAAGGCGGAGTTCGTTCAACAACTCCAGCGGCAGGGAGAACGAGTCGCTTTCGTTGGCGATGGCATCAACGACGCGCCAGCCTTGGAACAAGCCGACTTGGGCATCGCGGTCGGCCGCGCCAGCGACATCGCGCGCGAGGCGGCGGACATCCTGCTGTTGCGATCGGACATCGAAGCGGTCCCGGAGAGTTTGGGACTGGCGCGGGCCACGTTGCGCGCCATCAAACAGAATCTTTTCTGGGCGTTTTTTTACAATGCGGCGGGAATTCCGCTGGCCGCCCTGGGCTTCCTAAGCCCGGTGCTCTGCGCGGCGGCCATGGGACTTTCGGATTTGATCGTCTTGGGCAATGCCCTGCGGTTGCGGGGATGGAAGCTGCGCGACTGAACTGCTGAAAGTTGCGCGGCGTAGGGAGGTTCGCGCGCGGGACCATGAAACTAGCGAGGCGCAGCCTCAGACCGTCTGTGACGATCGAACCATAGGATGGATTGATTGAGAATTGGGGGCTATGAATTTGACTCAACCAATACATAACCCTATTGAGAATTGAGGATTGAGGATTGGTCATTGGTTATTGAGCGCGGGGTGGGCAGGCGCCGCTTGGGCTTAGCCTTTGCCGTGGAAACCGATTTTCCCAGGATCCGACACAGTTGGTCGCACTCATCCACCAGAGCCTCGATGCGTCGGGCGGACAGCAATTGGGCGAGAATGATGAACCTCAGCCACCCTCGAGTCTCGACCAACTCCTTCAACGCAACATTGGTTTTATGGGCGAAGTCAGCGCGACTTTCCCCCACGCGCGCCTCGTCGTAATTGGGCGGAGCAGCTGTTCCACTGCGCACCAGTTGGCCGGACACGTGCCGTCCCAAGCGCGTCTCGGGAAGGGCGTCCACGACCTTGCCAATTCGCGCGGCGAAGCACCAGAGCCGGTCCGAAAGTTCATCCGGCGTCATGCGGGCCATTCTTCATTAACCAATGACCATTTTTCAATACTCAATCTTCAATTTAGCTAAAACGACAGAGGGCTCCCTTCATTGTGCAGCCGCAGCGAAACTTGACATCTTTACAATATCTTTTGAGATTCAAGGACTCTAGTGCGGCCAGCGCTAGCTCCAGCTTGCAGCCGGCGGCCGCGGCTACTGAGTTTCAGGCGCGGAAGACCGGGCGGCAGGCGGGGAATCGCCTTGCCATCGACGCGGCGTATTGGTCGGGGACATCAGCCCGGGCCGGCGCTGGCGCTGCTTGAGCAGTTCGTCGAATAGCTTTCGCTGTTCGGGCGTGAGCACTTCGCGAATTTCATCGCGCGTCTTGCGAAATTCCCCGCGCAATTCCGGCTCGAGCAATTCCCAAAACACCTTCGTCCGTTCCTGGCTTTCCCGCATGATCGTGTCGAGCTGCTCGTTCTGCTCCGCCGTCAGGGACAAAAGACGGGAGAGCCGGCGCAGCATTTGGATCCGTCCGAACTCCGGGGAGGGCACCGGCTCCGGTTTGCTGGTCTGTTTCACCAGCAAACCGCCGGTGAAAACACCGGCGCTGAAGATGACCACGGTCGCCAGGATGACCTTCCAGGTGCTCACCAGTTGTTGTCCACCTCATCGGCCGACGCCAGGAGCGTGTGCTCTAAATCCTGGGAGAGATTGGCGCCAGAGCGATGGCGGTCGAAACCCGAGAAGGACCAGACGCTGAGCAGAACCGTGACCGCCACGCAGGCCGCCGCGCCGCGCCAAAGCGCCGCGCCCCACTGCGATCGCGCGTCCTCGACCCGGCGGGCCGCCAGCCGCGCGAGGATGCGCTTCTCAAAGGCGTAAGGCACCCGGTCGCTCGGCGGGTTTGCCCGAGCGGCGGCGAACAGTTTCTTCTGGAGTTTGTCGAGGTTCATCACACCGATATTGGGTCAGACGCCGGGCGCCGCCCGGTGGTTACCAGTACTTGTCGCGCGCCAGCTTTTGAAGACATTTTCGCATTTCGGCCCGGGCGCGAAAAGCACGAACTTTCACCAAGGTCACCGACCAGCCGGTAAGTTCGGCGATTTCCTTGACGGAGCGTCCCTCGATCTCCTGCAGCGTGATCACCAGCCGGGCGGGCGCCGAAAGCTGGGCCAGGATGCGTTCGACCAGTTGCCTGGCCGCCGTGGCATTCTCGTCGGACCGGTCCGGATCGGCCACGAAATGGTCGAGCCAATCGCTTTCCGGCTCGCTCAGTTCGGAAAAGGACAGCTCGCGGTTGCGCTGATGGGCGCGGAGGAAATCGAAGCAGGTCCGCACCGCCAGCCGCATCAGCCAGTGTTCGAAGGGCGCCTCGCCCCTGAAGCTGCCCAACTTTTGGAACGCTTTGGCCCAAACTTCCTGGACGATGTCCTCGACCTCGCTTTCGCGCCGGGCGTGGCGGCGGGCGGTGGCGAAGAGGCGCGGGGAATACTTGGCGATCAACGGCTCGAAACTCGCGGGGTCTCCCTTGAGCACCGCGGCGATCAGCTCCGCATCCGTGGGTTGCATCCCGCGCAGTATGGCCCTTTCGATTCAGGACAAAAAGGGGAAAGCCACCACGCGCACGCGGTGGCTTTCCCTGCCAACCCGGTCTAAATTAGGCTGACCGCCTGCGTCCTGACGCGCGGGCAGGCGCCTTACTTGCCCCCGTCAGATTTGGCGGGCTGGTCGCCGGGCGTGACGGCGGGCGGGAGGCGGCGCGTGGCGCCGCTGGGGCCGCCGCCTTGGTCAAATCGTTTCGAGACTTCCTCCAGCCGTCCCAGGCGTTTTTCTTCCTGCGGAGTTAGCGTGCCATCGGCTTTCTTTTTGCGCAGTTCGCCGAGCTGCTTGTCCATCCGTTCGCGTATTTCCTTGCGCTTGGCTTCGCGCTCCTGGGGCGTGAGGGCCTGCCGAGCGGCGACGCGCTTCTCGCGCGCTTCCTTGATCTTCGCCGCGCGTTCCTCGGGGGAAAGCTTTTGCAATTCCTCGCGACGCTGCTCGCGGAATTCCTTGATTTTGGCGGCGCGCTCCTCGGGCGTCAGGTTCTTCAACTTTTCGCGCAGCTCTGGCCGATCCGGGGCTTTGGCGGGCGGCGCCTCGTCGGCTGCCTTTAAAGCCAGGCGACTCCCGGACGCCAGCAAAAGGGCGACCGCGCAGGGCATCATTCTCATTTTTTGCATAATCGATTTTCTTTCGTTTCAAGGCGGTCGGCTCGAGGCTCGCCGCGCATGGGTACAGACGCCGGCTCGCAGGCCCTGGTTACAAGCCCAATCGGCGGAGGGTTATCTCAGGCCGCGGCCTTACCCGTAGCCTCCCTTTAGACCGGCCGATCAAACCTACGGCCGGCTGATTCCGAGCAGTTGCTCGAATTCCCGGGAAAAATTATCCATCCGTGCGCGGATTTTCGGGGGTTGTTCGAGCAGCGTGGTTGACATGCGCGGAACCAGGTCGGGATTCAACTTGATCAGTTCCGCCGCGGCGACGACCAGCGCCAAATCGCCATTGATGTCATGCCGCAGGGTGGCGAGCTTCTTATTCAACTCCGCCAACTGTTGGACGCTCAGAGTCACCGGCGCGGTCGGCAATGCCATGAGCAGACGATGCGGCCGGCATTCCCGGAAAGCAAGCCGGTTAAAGTTGCTCGAACGTTCGGAACGTTTTTGGCGGCCCTTTTTGCGGGTTGACACCCTCCCCACCGAAAATTACTCTGCTCGATCAGGCTTGAGAAACACGCCGGCGAAGGCCGGCCTGTTGGCTCTAAAGTCCCCGAGAGGAAGTGAATTGATCTGACCGAAATCAAGCTAAAAAAAGGCGAATCCGTTGATAAGGCGCTGCGGCGATTGAAGAAGAAAATCGACCGCGAGGGCACGCTCAAAGAAGTGCGCAATCACCGGCATTTTGAGAAGCCGAGCGAGCGCAAGCGCCGCAAGATGAAAGCCGCCCGCTTCTCCGCCATGTTGAGCGCGCGGTACGCCGACCTATAATAGGTTTTGTGTTCCCGGGGCCGGGCGTGGCTAAAAGTATGGCCGCGCCCGGCCTTCGTGCCGGGGTGAGGGAGTGAACGCCGTGCGGGGCGGCTCACGGCTGCTCCGCCCCTTTACTTCATCATTTCGCTGCGGCAACGTGCCCGTATGTATTCGCTCTCCACCTGCTGGAACTCGCACCGGCACACGGATGGCCGCGCCATGCTGCGCGAAATCCGGGAGCTGGGTTTCGACTGCGCCGAATTGAGTCACGGCATCCGCATCAGCCTGCTGCCGGGGATCCTCGACGCGGTGGATGCGGGCGAAATCAGAATCTCCAGCCTGCACAATTTCTGTCCGCTGCCGATGGGCGTGGACCATCCGGCGCCCAACCTGTTCCAATTCACGGCCGACAACCCGCGCGAGCGTGAAAATGCCTTTAAACACACGCTCAAAACCATCGAAACGGCGGTCCGCGTGAAAGCGCCGCTCATCGTGTTGCACCTGGGCAGCATCGAGATGAAGGACTATACCGGGAAGCTGCTTGGCTTGGTGGGCGAAGGAAAAAGAGAAACGCCGAAGTACGAAAAGCTTTGCGAGGAGTTAGTGTTCCGGCGGGAGGAAAAAAAAGAGCGCGCCCTGCAGCGCGCCTACGAGGTTCTGCAGCGCTTGGTAAAAGAGGCGGAGTCGCGCGGCATCAAGCTGGGCATTGAAAACCGCGAGGCGCTGGAAGAAATCCCCTTGGAAAGCGATTACCCGTTTTTCTTCAAAGAGTTCGCCTCGCCTTCGGTGGTTTACTGGCATGACACCGGCCACGCGCAGATCAAAGAAAACCTCGGGTTTATCCACCACGCGATGCACCTGGAGTCGCTCCGCGACCGGCTCCACGGATTCCACATTCACGATGTGCAATTCCCCGGACGCGACCATCGCGCGCCGGGCACCGGCATGATCGATTTTGCCGCGCTGGCGCGCCTGGTGAAGCCGCGACACCTGAAGGTTTTCGAATTCAGCCCGTCTCTCTCCCCGGAGGAGGCCAAACAGGGAGTGGCGCACCTTAAGGCGTTGTGGGGCCACGAGTGAGCCTGGGGAGGAAAATATGGCAGACGGGCTGGCGGGCGGGGGTTTGCCTGGTGTTGTTGGGGTGGCTTTTCAACAACATTTTTCTGAATGAGGGCAAGGCGGCCGCGCAAAAACAACACTTGTCCTGGGAACGCCTCACCCGCTGGGAGCAGTGGCAGAGCGGCTGGAAAGAAGGCCCGGCCGAACTCTGGCACAACCTCGCGGAAGTCGATGCCGGCGCTTTCGGCCTCTCGGTCCTGCTGATGGGATCGACGCTGCTGATCGGCGTCGCCCGCTGGCGCATGGTGTTGCGCGTTCAGGGCCTCGGGCTGCCTTGGGGCCGGGCCCTGGAGATTTCGTTGGTGGCGCATTTTTTCAATTCGTTTCTGCTCGGCGCCACCGGCGGCGACTTGATGAAGGCGTATTACGCCGCGCGCGAGACGCATCACAAGAAGACCGAGGCGGTGATCACCGTCCTGGTGGATCGACTGATCGGCTTGTGGGCGATGCTGCTCTTTGCCGCGCTGATGATGGTCCCGAACCGGCCGGTTCTTTTTGCGCACGACCGGCTGCGTTCGCTGGCGGCGTTGATCCTGGTGATGCTCGCGCTCTGCAGCGGCGTGGCCCTGACGGCGTTTTGGGGCGGCGTTTCCCGCGGCTGGGCCGGGGCCCGGCGGTGGCTGCGCCGGTTGCCCCGGGGTGACTGGCTGGAGCGCTCGCTGGAGTCCTGCCGGCAGTTCGGCAAGGCAAGCTTTTTTGTCAGCCGCACGGCCGGCGTGTCGATGCTGCTCAACGCGGCCTGCGTTTTGCAGGTATGGGTGCTGAGCCGAGGCATGAACCTGAATATTTCCCCAGTGGCCCTGGCGGTCATTGTGCCGATGATCATTTGCATTTCCGCGCTGCCGATCACGCCCAGCGGGCTGGGGGTCCGCGAAAATCTCTTCGTCTTCACGCTCACCGACCCAACGATCCACCTGCCCGCGACCTCCGCGCTTTCGCTCTCACTGCTGGCCTATGCCGGCAGCCTGATTTGGAGCCTGGTCGGCGGGATGGTTTACCTGACGTTGAAGGAACGGCATCACCTGACGGAGGAGGAGTTGCTGGCGAAGACGGAGGGCTAAATGCCTTCGCCGAGGGTCGGCTGGCCGAGGTTGAGCGAGAGGATCTCGGGCTCGAGCGGTTCGTTTTCGCCGCGCAGGATCCGGTAGCTGCGGATCAGCAGGGAGACTTCCTGGCCTTGCTGCAAGCCGAGCTGGGCGTATTCCTCCTTGGTCATGCGCGCGCGGAGCGTCAGCCCGGAGGGCAATTCCAGTTCCAGGCGCAGCATCACGCCGAGGAAAAACGTGTGCCGGATCACCGCCCGGCACCGGTATTGCGCCGGGTCCGCCACGATCTGCACGGCGAAGGGCCGGAAGCCGATCCGCATCTTTTGGCCGTTGGCGCGGTCGGCCGCCGGGAATTCCAGTTCGCCGGCCCGGCCGACGCCATCGCGCACCTCCAGCTCCAGGACGTTCATGACGCCAACAAAACGGGCGACGAATTCGTTGGCGGGGTCCTCGTACACCTCGCGCGGCGTGCCGAACTGCTCCAGGTTGCCGCGGGAAAAAATGACAATGCGGTTGGAAACTTCCATGGCCTCCTCCTGATCGTGGGTCACGAAGATGGTGGTCACGTTGAGGTCGGTGTGCAAACGCACGAGCCACTCGCGGAGGTCCTGGCGGACTTTGGCATCGACGGCGCCGAACGGCTCATCCAACAACAGCACGCTGGGTTTGGCCGCGAGCGCCCGCGCGATGGCCACGCGCTGGCGCTGGCCGCCGGAGAGCTGGTGGGGAAAGCGGTTCTGCAATCCCTCCAGGCTGAGGAGATGCAGCAATTCTTCGACGCGGCTTTTGATCTTCATGTTCTTGAACAGGCCATAATTCTGGAAGACAAACCCGATGTTGCGCTTTTGCACCGGGATGTCGTTCATGCGCTGGCTGCGGATGAAAATGTCGCCTTGGGTTGGCACCTCGAGTCCGGCGATCAGCCGCAGCACGGTCGTCTTGCCGCCGCCGCTGGGGCCGAGCAGCGCGACCAATTCGCCTTCCTTTACGGAGAAGCTCACGTCGTTCACCGCCACGACCTCGCCGAATATTTTGCTGACGTTTTTGATCTCGATGCTCATGCGGTTGGCCGGGCGAGTTCCATCTCAAACTTCGAAGTCCGCGGCCGGGGTTTCCGATCGCACCGGGCGGACGGCCGGGGCAAGTTGCGCCTTCTCGTAATCCCGCCGGGTCTTCCATTCGAGCACCGATTTGGCCAGCAGCGTCAGCAGCGCCAGCAGCGCCAGCAGGCTGGCCACGGTGAAGGCAGCGGTGCTGTTGTACTCCTGGTAGAGCTTCTCCACGCGCAAGGGCATGGTGTCGGTCTGACCGCTGATGTGGCCGGAGACGACGGAGACGGCGCCGAACTCACCCATGGCGCGGGCGTTGCAGAGGATCACGCCGTAGAGCAGGCCCCATTTGACCGAGGGGAGCGTCACGTGCCAGAACGTTTTCCAGCCGCTCGCCCCGAGGGTGAGGGCCGCTTCCTCTTGCTCGGTGCCGGTGGCTTGCATCACCGGAATCAATTCGCGCGCGACAAACGGGAAGGTGATGAAGACCGTGGCCAGCACGATGCCGGGCACGGCGAAAATGATCTTGAGGTCGTGCTCGTCCAGCCACCGGCCGAAGAAACCTTGCCGGCCGAACAGCACCACAAAAATCAAGCCGGCCACGACCGGTGAAATGGAGAACGGCAGGTCGATGAGGGTGACCAGCAGCGATTTGCCGCGGAAGCGGAACTTCGCGATGCTCCAGGCGGCGGCCAGGCCGAAGGTGAGGTTGAGTGGCACGCTGATGGCGGCGACGGTGAGGGTGAGCTTGACGGCGGCGAGCGTGTCGGGATCGCTTAAAGCATTGGCGCAGGCCGACCAGCCTTTGCCCAGCGCCTGGGCAAACACGTTGATGAGCGGCACGAGCAGGAAGACGAGGGCGAAAAGCTGCCCCACGCCGATGAGCAGCCATTGGAAGGGCTTGGGTTCCTCGGTGCCGCGCTGCGACTTGGCGTGCGTTTCGCGAAAACCAGGTTTGACGTACCCGGCCATGTCAGCTCTCGAAATGGCTCGCCCAGCGTTCGAGCAGGTTGATGGTGATCAGCAGCACGAAGGAGATGACGAGCAGCACCGCCGCGAGGGTCATGGCCCCGGCGTAATCGTATTCCTCCAGCCGAATGACGACGAGCAACGGCGCGATTTCCGATTCGTAGGGCTTGTTGCCGGCGATGAAAATGACCGAACCGTACTCGCCGATCGCGCGGGCGAAGGCCAGGGCGAACCCGGTAATAATCGTCGGCAGCAGGGTCGGCGCGATGATGCTCCGAAAGGTGCGAAACCGGCCCGCGCCCAGCGTGGCGGCGACTTCCTCGACTTCGCGTTCCATGTGTTCGAGCACCGGCTGCAGCGTGCGCACGACGAACGGCAGCCCTACGAAAGTGAGCGCGATCACGACGCCCAGGGGCGTGAAGGCGCCGTGGAAGCCGAGTGGCACCAGAAAGGTTCCGAACCAGCCGTTCGCCGCGAAGAGATTCGAAAGCGTCAGGCCCGCCACGGCCGTCGGCAGCGCGAACGGAAAATCGACGAGCGCATCGACAAAGCGGCGCATGGGAAATTGATAACGCACCAGCACCCAGGCCAGGATCGTGCCGAAGCAAGCGTTGAGGCACGCGGCGATGAACGAGGCGCCGAAGGTGAGCCGGTAGGCGGCGAGCGCGCGGTCGTTCGTGGCCAGCCGCCAGAAGTCGTGCCACGACATCTCGAAGACGCGCAAGAAAAGCCCGGCGATGGGAATAAGGACGATCGCGCTCAGGTAAAAGAGCGAGTAACCCATCGTCAGGCCGAAGCCCGGCAGCACGTTGAATTTCTTTACGGCCATGAACGGGGAGATGGAAACAGAACCGGGTCCGTTGGAGTAGCAAAAAAGCAGCGACCGCGGCCCGGCGGGTGTGATTGTAAGTCGGTGCGAAGCTGCCGGCTAAAGCCAGCGTTCCGGCCGCAATGGAACGCTGGCTTTAGCCGGCAGCCTCGCTCTGCGCACCCACATTTAATCACACCACGGCCCAGCGAGGGCCGCCATCGCCGCGGCGTTTCCGGCCGCGCGCCGTCAGATGTTTTGCGCCACCGCCTGGAGGTAGCGGTATTCGACAAGGGTGGTCGATATAAGGAGGTCAGCGGTTGGATTGATAAATCTGGTCGAACACCCCGCCGTCGGCGAAGTGGATTTTGTGGGTCTTCTGCCAGTCGCCGATGATCTCGGCGAGGGTGAACAGCTCCAGTTTGGGGAAGCGGTCGGCGTATTTTTTCGCGATGGCTTCGGAGCGCGGACGGTAATAATGCCGGGCGACGATTTCCTGGCCTTCGTCGCTGTAGAGATGTTCCAAGTAGGCCTTGGCGATTGCTTCGGTACCGTGTTTTTTGGCCACTTTGTCCACCACGCTCACCGCCGGCTCGGTGAGAATGCTCGTGGGTGGCGCCACAATGTCGAACTTGTCTTTGCCCAGTTCATTGCCGGCCAGCAGGATTTCATTTTCCCAATTGATCAAGACGTCGCCGATGCCGCGCTCGATGAAGGTGGTGGTGGCGCCGCGCGCCCCGGAGTCGAGTACGGGGACGTTCTGGTAGAGGCGGCGGATGAAATCCTTGCACCGGGCTTCGTCGCCGCCGGTATGACGCCAGGCGAACCCCCAGGCGGCCAGATAATTCCAGCGCGCGCTGCCGGAGGTCTTGGGATTCGCGGTGATGACGGAGACGCCCGGTTTGACGAGGTCGTCCCAGTCTTTGATCCCTTTGGGGTTGCCCTTGCGCACCAGGAAAATGATGGTGGATGTGTAAGGGGAGCTGTTGTTGGACAGGCGCGTCTGCCAGTCTTTCGGGAGCAGCTGCGCCTTTTCCGCAATGGCGTCGATGTCGTAGGCCATCGCCAGTGTGACGACATCCGCGTCGAGTCCGTTGATGACGTTGCGGGCCTGTTTGCCAGAGCCGCTGTTGGATTGTCTAATGGTGAGCTTGTCGCCGGTCTTGCCTTCCCAATACTTGGCAAAAGCGGCGTTGAAATCCTGATAAAGCTCGCGGGTCGGGTCGTAGGACGCGTTCAAGAGAGTGAGGTCCTTGGCGGCGCCGCTGAAAAAAGCGAGGCTCACAATCACGAGCGCGATAAGCATGGTTTTCATCCGGGAAAGATTTTAAGAGCGTTTTGTTTCCACCACCATCAAAACGCGAGTTGCACGCGGGTGAACAGCACATTTTCCGGCTGACGAGACACATTTCCGGGAGCGGTGGCGCTCGCCGCCCCGGCGCCCGCGAACGTGGTGCGGGAAAAGCTCGCGGACACCCGAACGTTCCGGTTCAAGTACCAGTTCAGACCGGCCGACCAGGCAGTCGCCTTGGTGGCCGAAGTGGCCGGATTGGCAAAGTTCGGGAACAGCCGTACCGCCCGACCAACTGCCAGGCGCCCCAGCCGCCGGTGGAAGGGTCGAAGGGGTGGAACGGCGTAACGCCCGTGTAGGAAGCGTCTTCGCCGGTCAACACCCAGGACCCGGTGATTTGCCAGGCCTTGTGCTCAAGGTTTTGAGTCGTGAGCGGCGCGACCACCGTGCGGCTGACCCGCTGGTTGGAGAGGACATATTCGCCCAGCAAACCAAGCGGTCCCCAGTAATAATAAGCCTGCGGGGCCAGGCGCCAATGTCTGCCATTGGCGACAACGACCGGACTGGTTCCGAGCACCGCCGCCGGATTGTAGGCAAAGAACTGTTGCTGGCCGTCGGTGACGTAGCCCGGCAACGTCCCCCCGGTGGTCGAAGGCAAGGCCGCGGCCGTATGCTCGTTTCCATAGCTGCCGCCCACGCCCAACCCCAGGCCCTGGAGCGGCCGGATTCCCGAAGTTTTCCACGGTTGCAGGAAAAGCCGCCCGGCGACCAGGCCCTGGAGCGGCCGGATTCCCGAAGTTTTCCACGGTTGCAGGAAAAGCCGCCCGGCGAATTCCTTGTCATCCTCGAAATCGAGGTTGGTCGTGTTGCGAAAATCGCCCACCCCGTTAAAGATGCCGGCCGCGTAGCTAAGCCCTCCACTAAAAACTTCGCCGTGCAGTTGCGCGCCAACGTCACGGTTGGGCACGAGCGACGTGGCCAGACCGCGCTCGTTAAAGGTCAAATCGCGATCGGCTTGCAATTGCTCGAGGCCAACCGGCGTCTTGAACTTCCCGATGCGCAACTGCCATTCCGGCCGATTGCGGTAGTTCAAATATGCATCGAAGATTTGGACCGAGCTGCCGGCAAAATCCGGCACGAAAAGGAAGTCGAAGTCACGATAGACCGTTCCTTCAAGACTCGGCCGGGCGCGGCGGAGGAGCAACCCGTCGTTTCCGACAATCCCGTGGTCGTTGAAAAAGGTGCGGCTGTCGGTCTGAAGGACGCCCCGAAGCTTGATCACGAAATTGGTGTCCGCCGAACGGAAGCCCAATCCCGTGGGGCCTGCCAGGAGCACCGGCATGCTTTTGGCCGCCTCGGCGGAAGCTTCCCGGTCGAGTTCACGATTGCGCTCGAGGGTTTTGACCTTCTGGTCGAGCTCTTCGATTTGTTTTTGCAACGCCTTGATGCTGTCGGCGGTGTCGTCAGCGCGGACTTGTTGGCCGGCGCCATAAGCGGAGAGGACCGCGGCGGTGACTATCCAATGTTTGAGTTGCATGGCTCGTTTTTGGTGTGGGTTAGCAGCCCGTTCAGAAAGTAGCAGCCGGCGTGAGGAGGCTCTCATATCGCTTCTGTTTCCGAGGAAATTTGAGCCTCGTTACCTCGGCTGCTACGGGAAGTGTCGTTTTCCAACGGGCTGTTAGGCTTCCGAACGTTCGGTTAGCTTGTTTGGTGTGCATTGTCTGCGGCACTTTCATCTGCGGAAAGCCGTTGAAACGGCTGGCGAGCGAGCACGTCGCCCAACCCCAAGCTAAAGCAGGGGGTTAATGTGAAGGGGCCGGGCAGCGCACAAAAACTGCGATGCGCCCTGAGAGCGTGTCTTAAAAATGTCGGCGGACGCCGCGTGAGGGCACGCGGCCTACGGGAAATGGCCAAGATCCTGAAGCCCTGTAGGCCCGGTCCCCTGACCGGGCGATATTCAAAACCCGCGCTCAGGCTCGGTTCGGCGGCGCTTGCGGGTTTTTCGGGGCAGCATTCCTCCGTGTGCTTGCTGCGGACGAGGACGTCCGCGCTCCGGACCGCGGGCGTCCGCGCCCGCAGCCTTTTCGTGTTCGGTCGTGCGGCTTCGGTCAATAGTGCGGCATTCATCGTCAACGGGTGCTATTATCGACATAATCTACATTAAGTCAATAGAGATTTGTATAATTATTTTTATACCCATTTTTATTGGATAATATTGGATGTTTTTGAGCTTCATAACAATATCTTGACTGTCTGGCTGTACATTCTAGACTCCTCGCGTGAAACTCTCATTGCGGGGTGAATATGCCTTGCGGGCCTTGGTGGTGCTTGGACTCAACTACGGCAGCGGCGTCGTACGCATCCAAACCATCGCGAACCATCAGAACGTTCCGAAGCGGTTCCTCGAACAGATCCTCAACGACCTCAAAGCGGCCGGCATGGTGGCCAGCAAGCGGGGAGTTGCCGGCGGCTACAAATTAAGCCGTCCCCCCGAGCAGATCGCGCTGGCCGCGGTAATCCGGCACCTGGAAGGCGCGCTGGCGCCGGTGGGTTGCGTGAGCGAACGCTTTTATGAGCGTTGCTCCTGTCCGGACGAAGCCAAGTGCGGCATCCGCAGCGTGATGAAGGAGGTGCGTGACGCCATTGTGAAGATTCTGGAGCGCGTCACCGTGGCCGAACTCTGCCGGCGCGTCCGCGATCTTCAAGGCGAACAAGCCAATCCGCTCGACTACATCATTTAGAGCGTGTTTTAAGAATCGCCCGGTCGGGGGACCGGGCCTACAATGGGGCCAGAATCGCCGTGTTTTCTGTAGGCCGCGTGCCCTCACGCGGCGCTTTCGTGGATTTTTAAAAGAGGCTCCTAGTCTGCTGACGGCCAGGGACGTAAGGCAGGCTTCCAGCCTGCCGGTTCATCGGCCATGCGTCGGCACACTTGTCGTTTGGAAGGCAGTGTGGTACTGTCGGGGGATGAGCACACTTGCCGAAATCGAAGCTGCCGCCGACGCCCTGACGCCCGAGCAGAAGCAGGAGCGGTTGCTGTTCCTGGCGGCGCGCCTTCGGGCGCAAGGGGCCAAACCGGCCGAACCACGCAAGTTCTCCCGCGAACAAATGGCGAGTTGGATCGCGAGAGATGAAGCGGATATGCAGCGGTTCAATGAGGCCAAGTGAGGCTATTTCTGGACGCAAGTGTCCTGCTTGCCGCTAGCGGCTCGGCTGCCGGCGCCTCGCGCGAAATACCGGGAAATTGATCCAACGATGAACCGAACGATGCGAAAAAAATCTCTCAACCTCACGGCGGTCATTTATCCCGACACGCACAGCGATTGGCTGGTGGCGCACAATCCCGAAACGGGCACAACGACCCAGGGCAAGACGTTCGAGGAGGCCCTGGCCAATCTCAAGGAAGCCACGGAGCTGTATCTTTCCGAATTTCCTCTCCGCCCCAAGGGCAGGCCGATCATGACGACGTTCGAGGCGCCGCCGGTCCAGGGCTAAGCTCCCGGACGTTTCCGGCCCGGAGGCACGGCGCGCCTTGCAGCGGCTCGGCTTCGTCTTTAAGCGGCAGCGCGGCAGCCATGTGATCTTGCGGCGCGGGAATCGCGGTTGCGTGGTTCCGATGCACCGGGAAATCAGCCGCGGCACGCTCCGAGGCGTTTTGGAGCAAGCCGGCGTGAGCGTGGAGGAATTTCTGGAGGCGCTGTGAAAAGGCGGATTGCTCCACGCTTCGCTTAATTGCAGATTTCAGATTTCTGATTTCAGATTGCGGAGCCTCAACCGCCATCACCCCGGCGCTGCGCGCTGCCGCTGTCTCCCGCAGGAGAGGGGGAAGTGAGGGACCTCCCGCTGGCTTGCCCTTTGGGATCGGCCGGCTTAATCTGCTCCGGTGCCTGACTGGATTACTTGTCCGGCAGTGGAGCGGGAGCTGGACGAGCTGGTGTATGCGCTCTACGGCCTGACGCCGGAGGAGATCAAGATCGTGGAAGGGACCGCGAAATGAAAACGCCCAAGGACTGTTTTCACCGTGCCGTGCGGCTCACCGACGAGCGCCTGACGCACATTCTGGAGCATCCCGAAATGAAAGAAATGGGAGCGGAGATTGAGCGGGTGTTGGCTCAGCCGCTACTGGTGCGCCGTTCGCGCTCGGATGAGGCGGTGCGGCTGTTTTACGAGTTTTACGCGCAGACAATTGTGGGTGGCAAGTGGCTGTGGGTTGTGGTTAAGTACGCGGTGAACGATGCGTTTGTGGTCACGGCTTACCTGGCTGACAAACCCAAAGCCGGAGAAGATTTATGGCCGATAAAATAAAAGTCTGGTTCGATGCGGAGGCGGATTTTCTTGAAGTCCGTTTCTCCGACGCCGCCGGTTACGAAAAGGAAACCAAACACGATGCCGTGATGCAACGTGTGGACAAGGACGGCCAAGTGATCGGTTTCAGCATTCTCGGTGTGAGCCGCTTCAAAAAGGGCAAGCCACTGGAGGCCGATCTTGCGCCGGCTTGAGTTACCCGTTGCGGAATGCGGAGTGCGGAACCCCCCGATTGCGGATTGCAAATTGCGGATTGCGGATTGTGGAAGCCGCAGTTCCAGGCGGCGTGGGGCGGATCGTTTGACAGGATTAACAGGATGAACAGGAAAGCCGCAGGCGCCGCGAGTGCGGGAAAGTGATACGATTGGGGCTTGTGGGACAAATATTGGACGGATCGTGGCTCGTAACTTATTGTGTATCAGTAAGTTAAGTGACATATGGCCGTTGGCAGCGCTAAGGAGATTTTACGGTCGTAACACTTGCATCACTTCCTCCTCCGCGAAGGCTCAGGAGGCTGCCTTCAAGAAAGTTGATCCGTTTGTGGGACTTCTATTTCCAGTGGGGATGCTCTGGCAGGCAGGCATCGAATTGCTTCACCAGTTGGGCTTCGTAGTCGCCCGCGTAAGCGCCGCCGAAGAAGCGGTCCAGGGCTTCGTTGAAAAGGCGCGACCACGATTGTTCTTCGCTGCCGGGGTTGATGGGGTAGAAGAGCGCGCTGTTTTTCCGGGCGGCCTGGTAGTCGCCCGGAGCGTCGCCGATCATCAGGATTTTGTTGGCGGCGTATTTTCCGGCGGCGGCGGACTTGAGGTGCTCGGCCTTGGTGCCCATTTCCTGGCCGGCGATCATTTTCACGCAGCGGTCGAGCCGGTGCTCCGCCCACTCGCGCTTGAGGGCCTCCGCGGGAGTTTGAGAAATGCAGATCGCATCGGCCTGCTGGTTGATCCGTTCGAGGCATTCGCGCACGAGCGGAAACGGGGGCACGCCCTGGACGATGTCTTCGATGGCGGCGTTGACGGCGTCGGACCAGCGTTTGACTTGTTCCAGGCCGCGGTTGCCATGCTCGACTTCCGCGGCGAGCGTGGCGTTGCCGAGCTTGGTCTCGCGGCCAATCCATGCTTCGAGGGCGCGAGTTTCGGCGACCGGGACTCTGCGGGCGACGACCTGTGGGTGTTGGCGCAGCAAGTTGAGGGCGCGGACGAGGGCGGGGAAGCGGTTCGCGCCGCGGGTCTTGGAGTAGAGGTTCACAAACTCCCAGACCTCGCGCGCGTACTTGCTGGCGGCCTGGAGGCGGAAATGTTTGATAAACATCGGCGCGAAACACTCCTTATGTTTGATCTCCATGCTGTCGAAGATGCAGCCGTCGGAATCGATGCCGATGAAGAACTCTTTGGACGGTTTGAAGTCGCGCAACACTTGTGCCGGATCGCTCATAGCATTCAGGCAAAAAAGTAGGCGGCCAATTCGACCGCGAGTCAAACCCGATTTGCTCAGAGCGTGTTTTAAAAATGTCGGCGGACGCCGCGTGAGGGCACGCGGCCTACGGGCAATGGCCTAAATCCCGAAGCCCTGTAGGCCCGGTCCCCTGACCGGGCGATTTGTAAACCACGCTCTTAGGCGTTGTAAGTCGAACTGGAGACCTTGCCGCCGTGGCCGGTCCAATTGGTGTGGAAGAATTGGCCGCGCGGCTGGTCGATGCGCTCGTAGGTGTGGGCGCCGAAGTAATCGCGCTGGGCCTGGAGCAGATTGGCGGGCAATCGGTTGCTGCGATAGGCGTCGTAGAAGCTCAAGGCGGTGCTGAAGGCCGGCACGGCGAGGCCTTTCCTGGCGGCGGTGGCCACCGCGTTGCGCCAGCCGCGCTGGCAGCGTTTGATCTCGCGCTTGAAATAGCTGTCGAGCATCAAATTGGTCAGCTTGCGGTTCTTGTCGAAGGCCTCTTTGATCTTGCCCAGGAAGCGGCTGCGAATGATGCAGCCGCCCCGCCACATCAAAGCGATCCCGCCGTAATTGAGGTTCCATTGGTATTCCTTGGCCGCGGCGCGCATGAGCATATAGCCTTGCGTGTAGGAAACGATCTTCGAGGCGTACAGCGCCTGACGAATCGCTTCGATAAACTTGGCGCGGTCGCCGGAGATCTTGGGGCGCGGGCCTTTCAACTTTTTCGCGGCGGCGACCCGTTCGTCCTTCAAGGCGGAGACGTTGCGCGCATAGACCGCTTCGGCCATGAGGGTGATGGGGACGCCCAATTCCTGCGAGTTGATGACGGTCCATTTGCCGGTGCCTTTTTGTCCCGCGGCATCGAGGATTTTGTCCAGGAGGGGTTGACCGTCGGTGTCTTTGAAGGCGAGAATGTCGCGGGTGATCTCGATGAGGAAACTGTCCAGGTCGCCTTGGTTCCACTCGGCGAGGACGTCGTGCATTTCCTGGGCGGACATGCCGAGGCCCTCTTTCATTAAGTGGTAAGCTTCGCAGATGAGCTGCATATCGCCGTATTCGATGCCGTTATGGACCATCTTGACGTAATGGCCGGCGCCTTGTTCCCCGACCCAATCGCAGCACGGGACGCCGCCATCGACTTTGGCGGCGATGCTCTGGAAAATGTCCTTCACGCGCGGCCAGGCCGCGGGCGAACCGCCGGGCATGATGCTCGGGCCATGGCGCGCGCCTTCTTCACCGCCGGAGACGCCCGTGCCGACGTAGAGCAGACCCTTGCTTTCGACGAGTTTCTGGCGGCGGTTGGTATCTTCGAAAAGCGAGTTGCCGCCGTCGATGATGATGTCGCCGGGTTCCAGGCGCGGCAGCAGTTGTTGAATAAAATCGTCCACCGCCTGGCCCGCCTTGACGAGCATCATGACCCGGCGCGGTTTCTTGAGTTGTTGGACCATTTCTTCGACGGAATGGGCGCCGAGCACTTTGGTGCCGTGGGCTTCTTTGGCCAGAAATTCGTCCACCTTGGAGGTGGTGCGGTTGTAAGCCACCACGACGAAGCCGTGGTCGTTCATGTTCAGAATCAGATTCTGGCCCATGACCGCCAGGCCGATCAAGGCGATGTCCGCGTTAGGTTCCATTGCTTCACTTTCTCAAAGATTGCGCTCTCACGATACAAAAGCCGGCGGCACGCGCCAGAAAATTTTTCCCGCGTGCGCCGGCGAACCGCGGGTCGGTGCGGGCCGCTCGCGTTCTGCTTCCCCCTGCCAGGCCGCTCAACTCAACCCAGCTTCAGTCGCGGGTCCGTTTGGAGCTTGGCATCGAGATTGGTCCATCCGCCTTCGTTCATCTGCTGAAAGGCGTGCAAGTAAAGGGCCACCATCTCGCGCGGATGCCTGGCCAGCAAGCCTTCGATCGCGGATTGCAAGGCGGCGTCGTCCACTGATGGCGGCACGTCCTGGAGCACGCCCTTCTCATGGGGGATGTTCAACGCGTCCAGGAAATCGGTGAGCAAGGCCGTCTGCTGCTTGACCAGCCAGTTGCGGATGAGCGAGTCGCCCGCCAGTGCCAATGGCGGGCGGCCCAGCGCGGTGATCAGCCCGGCGTGCCGCTCGCCGCGCGGCTGCCGTTCCAGGAAGACCGGCCGCAGTTTGCGCGACTGGGCCACCGCCTCGAGCGTTGCCCGGTAGAGCGGCTTGTCATTGGCAAAAGTGAACTCCAGGATTTCGCTGGCCAGTCCCGGGGACAGAGCGCCAAACAGTCGGTGCGCAACCATAAAAACTCAATCGCAAGTCGCCCGCCTTGGGGTGCGCGCCAGCGGGCCATTTGCCGGGTTGAACATCATCACGAGCTTGGAGGTTGGCTCATTTCGATTGCGGCAACCAGTGTTTAGTCTAGCGATCCTGGTGGACGCGTTTGGTCAAGGTCGCCTTCGCGCGGTCGGTCAAGGCGCGGCGGCCGGCCCCGTGGTCGTGAGGGTGATTCGTTGTTTTTCCACGAATGAAGTGATGGCGTCTTGTTCCAAAATCAACGTCTTCCCTGGTTCCAATGCCAGCACGGCAATGCCCGCCGCTGCCGCGGTCTCCAGCGTTTTCAGCCCGATGCAGGGAATGTCAAACCGCAGGTCGTGTTTTTCCTTCGCGACCTTCACCGCCACGGCGGCGCCGGACGGACCGGCCAGCTCGCCGCCGCGCGCCAGGCATTGGTCGGTCCCTTCAAATCCTTCCACGGCGAGCACCGTGCCGTTCTTGACGACGACGGTCTGCCCGATCTCCAGGCGCGAAACTTCCTTTGCGATCCGGAACCCGAACGCGACATCGGCTCGCTGTTCGGCGGAGAGTGCGGGACCGAGGTGAAGGCCGGGCGGGGCCATGAGCGGCTCCAACCAGGGCGTGGCCGGAATGAGTTCCACCCCGTCGCGCTTCAATTCAGCGGCAATCGCGCCGAAGAGGGTGTGGGCGTTTTTTTCTCGCAGCTTGAACAGCAGGCTCACGGCGCGCAGGTCGGGGCGAACCTCAAACAGGTTCTTGGGCGCAATCTGGCCGGCCATGACGCACTGGGCGGCGCCGTTGTCGGTGAACGCGGCAATCATCCGGGAAAGTTGGCCGACCTTGATCCAGACGATCTTATCCACCAGGCCCGCCAGTTCGGGATGGGTTTCGTTTTCGAAAGCGACGGCGACGAGCCGTTTGACTCCCAAGGCGCGGGCCTGCCGAGCCAACAACAGTGGCAAAGAGCCGCTGCCGGCGATGATTCCCAACGTATCCTGGGCTTGACTCATCCGGGCGTTCCTTTCTCAACGGCACCAAACCGGCTGGTTGCCGTGGCAACCAATCCCGTAAACCGCCGCGGACGATTCGCGTTCGGGGCAGTTTGGGCTCGGCGCGCAGCGAGCATTTCTTTGGCCGATCACCGGCCAAGTGAAGAACAATCGCCCCGGGTTGTAAACTGGATAGGTTGTCGCGGCCCATTTTTCGGAACGAAGCCGGGCGGACGAATCCCGCCGCCGTCTCCGGGCACAGAACCTGCTTTTGGCTCCACGCCACTGATTCATCCGGGAGCGTGGCCGCCCATGCGCAACCCTCAGGAAATCCGAGGTTAAGAGCCGCCATTCCAATCCGATATTAACAGGGATGGGAATTGAACACGCACAAGCCGCGCCCCGTGTTGCAGGCTGGGCCGGCAAACCAGCCGAGGATGGGGATAGGAAGCCATTGCCGGCGTTCCAGCCGGTGGTGGCGCTTTGCGCGTTGGTTCTCGCCATTACGGTCGGAGTGGGTATCTGGATTTATCTGCAAGGCGCCAAGGCGCTGCGAGCCCAGGCCCAGGCGCAGGGGATGAGAATCTTTGTGGAAGGGACCCAGGCCTCGAAGGCAAGCCCGAACGCCCCGGAACGGTCCCCCCAATCCGTCCCGGCGGCCAACCTCGACGAATCGGTTCAGACGCTGCTCAAGCAAGCCGAGGACTGGGTGCGGCAAATAACGGCGGCGACGGCGGCAGGGGCCGCTGGGCTGACGTTGGTGGTGGTGGTGGGAGTGAGCTGGTGGCGGCGAAGATGGCTAAACCGGCTGGCCGGCCGCGAACAAGAATGGGCCAGGCAAAAGGAGCAACTGGCGCTGTTAACCGCAGAGCGCCACAGGGTCGAATCGGAGTTGCGCACGATCCGGCTGCAAATCGACAAGCGCGTGGAGGAACGCACCGCCAAGTTGTCCCAGACTTACGCCCAGCTCGAGGCCGAACTCAACGAACGGAAGCAGACGGAAAAGGCGCTGGCCCACCAGGCCCAGGAGTTGGGCCGCTCGAAGGACGTGCTGGAAATGCACGTGCAGGCGCGGACCCTTGAATTGCAAAAGTTGCAACGCCGCTACGAACACATTTTGAATTCCGCCGGTGAAGGCATTTACGGCCTGGATCTGCTGGGCAAAACCACGTTCGTCAACCCGGCGGCGGCCAAGATCACCGGCTGGAAAGTCGAGGAACTCGTCGGCAAACTGGAGCAGGAAATCTTTCACCACACCCCCGCCGCGGCCCCCGGCAGCGACGCCCAGGCGCGCGGGCCGAATGGCGAGCATCTGTCCGACAAGATTTTCTTCCGCAAGGACGGCACCACGTTTGTCGCCGAATATGTCCGCACGCCAATCCTGGAAAAAGAGAAGCCGGTCGGCGCGGTGGTGATCTTCAAGGACATCACCGAGCGCAAACGGACCGAAGAGACGCTGGCGCGGAAGGCCGCCGAGCTGGCCCGATCCAACTCCGAACTGGAACAATTCGCCTACGTGGCCTCGCACGACTTGCAGGAGCCGCTGCGCAAAATCCAGGCCTTCGGCGACCGCCTGAAAGCCAAGGTGGATGGCTCCCAGTTGCAGGATGGCCACGATTACCTGGAGCGCATGCAGAGCGCGGCGGCCCGGATGCAACGGCTCATCAACGACCTGCTCAGCTTTTCGCGCGTCATCAGCGCGACCCAGCCGTTCGTGCCGGTGAACCTCGGGGCCGTTACCAAAGAAGTGCTCACCGACCTGGAGGTGCGCATCGAGCAGACCAAAGCCAAAGTGGAAATCGGCGAGTTGCCGACGATCGAGGCGGATCCGATGCAGATGCGGCAGTTGGTGCAAAACCTCATCGGCAACGGCCTCAAATTCCAGGCGCCCAATTCGCAGCCCGTGGTCAAAGTTCACGCCAAAATCGTGACCAAGCCCTTTGCCGGCGGCGAATCCTCGCCCGACGACAAAGTGTGCGAGCTGACCATCCAGGACAACGGCATCGGTTTCGACGAAAAATATCTCGACAAAATTTTTGCGATGTTCCAGCGGCTCCACGGCCGCACTGAGTACGAAGGCACCGGCGTGGGCCTGGCCATTTGTCGGCGCATCACCGACCGTCACGGCGGCTCGATCAAGGCCAAGAGCAAGCCCGGCGAAGGCGCCACCTTCATCATCACCTTGCCGGTCCGCCAGACCAAGGCTGCGAAAGCGCCATGAGCAGCCTGTTCAAACCGGTGGTGATCTTGATGGCGGATGATGATGCCGATGACCGCCTGCTGGCCAAGGACGCGCTGGCCGAATGCCGCATCTCCGGCGAGTTGCAGTTTGTCGAGAACGGAGAGGAACTTCTGGATTACCTGCTGCGGCGGGGCAGCTATGCCCAACAGCCCGGCTTGCCGCGTCCGGGCCTGATCCTCCTGGACTTGAACATGCCCAAGAAAGACGGACGCGAAGCGCTTCGCGAAATCAAGGCCCACCCCGATCTGCGCAAGATTCCCGTGGTCGTGCTGACGACTTCCAACACCGACACGGACATCTCGCAAATCTACGATTTGGGGGCCAACTCTTTCATCTCCAAGCCGGTCACCTTCGACTCCCTCGTCAACGTCATGAAGGTTTTGGGCAATTACTGGTGCGAGGTGGTCGAACTGCCGGCTAAACCGTAGTGCAGGCCGCCCACAAAACCGAAGTCCTGAAAGTCCTCCTGGTCGAGGACGACGAGGAGGACTACATCCTCACCCGCACTTTGTTCGCCGAGATCAAGGGCCAGCGCTTTCAACTGGTTTGGGTGAAGTCATACCAGGCGGGTCTGGAGGAGATGATCCGCAATCAGCAAGACGTCTGCCTGGTTGACTACCGCCTCGGCGCGCAGAATGGCATCGACCTGCTGCGCGAAGCCCTGCGGCAAGGCTGCCAGTCACCCATCATCCTGCTCACTGGGCAGGGCGAGCACGAGATCGATCTGGAGGCGATGAAAGCCGGCGCGGCGGATTACCTGGTCAAAGTGCGCTTGGACGCCGGTTTGTTGGAACGCTCCATCCGCTACGCCGTGGAGCGCAAGCGCGGGGCGGGCCTGGCGGTGGCGGAGCAGGCGCGCCTGGCGGCGTTCGGCGCGGATGTCGGCCTGGCTTTGACGCGCCGCGATTCGCTGGAAACGATCCTGCAACGCTGCGCCTCGGCGATGGTCAGTTATTTGGGCGCCTCGCTCGCCCGCCTTTGGGTTTTTGATCCCGAAGAAAATGCCTTGAAACTCCAAGCCAGCGCCGGCCCGGCCAAGGAAATCGAAGGGGCGCCCAAGACGCCCAAAGTCCGCCTTGATCTGGAGGTGATCGGCGAGGGCAACCCGGTCTTGATCAACCCGGTGATCGGCGACCAGCGCGTGCTGGATCAGGAGTGGGCGCGGCGCGAAGGCATTATCTCCTTTGCCGCCTGTCCGTTGGTGCTGGAGGAGCGGCTGGTGGGCTTAATGGCGCTGTTTGCGCGGAATTCGCTGTCGAAGTCAATCCTCCAGGAAATGGCCTCGGTCGCCAACGGCATCGCCTTGTGCATCGACCGCAAACGCTCGGCGGAAGCGCTGGGCGCCAGCGAATTCAAATACCAGTCGGTCGTGGAAAACATCAAGGAAGTGATCTTTCAAGTCAACGAAGCCGGGCGCTGGACCTTCCTCAATCCGGCCTGGACGGAGATCACCGGCTTCAAGGTCAAGGACACGCTGGGTACGCCTTTCGCCGACTACGTTCACCCCGACGATCGCGAACGCAATGCGGAGTTGTTCCGGCAGCTCATCGAACACAAGAAAAGCAGCTGCCGGGACGAAACCCGCTACCTCGCCGCCGATGGCACGTTCCGCTGGGTGGAGGTGTACGCCCAGCCTACCTTCGATCCGAACGTGATCGGGACCTCAGGCACGATTCGCGACATCACCGAACGGAAGCGCGCCGAAGCGGAAATCCAGAAGCTGGCGGCCTTCGTCCGGCTCAATCCGGATCCGGTGATGGAATTGGCGGCCGACGGCACGCTCACTTACCTGAACCCGGCCGCGCGGGAAATGGGCCGTTCGCTCGGCCTGGACGATCCCGAGGCGATTCTCCCCAAGGAGGCGGCGGCGGTGGCCCGCGAATGCCTGCGGCTGGGCCACAGCAAGCTGCGCCAGGAAATTTCGATGAACGGCCGCACGCTCTCCTGGTCTTTCTTCCCGATCATCGCCAGCCAGGTCGTCCACTGCTACGGCAGTGACATGACCGACCGGATGAATCTGGAAGCCCAGCTTCGCCATGCGCAAAAGCTCGAGTCGGTCGGACAACTCGCCGCCGGGGTCGCGCACGATTTCAACAATATCCTGACCATCATCCAGGGCCATACCGATCGGTTGCTCGCCCAGGGAGACAGTCACCACGATATCACCGAGCCGCTCAAACAGGTGTCGGCCGCCGCCCGGCGCGCCTCCAGCCTGACTCGCCAATTGCTGATGTTCAGTCGCAAGCAGGTGATGCAGGCCCGGGTGCTCGACTTGAATTTGGTCTTGAGCAACCTGGCCAAAATGCTGCACCGCCTCCTCGGCGAGGATATCGCCCTGGAGTTCAAGTATGCCCCCGGCCTCCCGCTGATCGCGGCGGATACCGGCATGTTGGAGCAGGTCATCGTGAACCTGGCGGTCAACGCGCGCGATGCCATGCCCAAAGGCGGCCAATTGCTGATTACCACCTCGGCGGTCGCCATCGACCTGGCTTATGTCCAGCAACACCCCGAAGCGCACGCCGGCCAGTGCGTCTCCCTCAGCGTCACCGACACCGGCTGCGGCATGGACCGGCCCACGCTGGCCCGAATTTTCGAGCCGTTTTTTACCACCAAGGAAGTCGGCAAAGGCACCGGTCTGGGGCTGGCCACCGTGTACGGGATTGTCAAGCAACACCAAGGCTGGGTCGAAGTCAGCAGCGAGGTCGGCCTCGGCACCACCTTTCGGATTTTCATCCCGGGCACCTCCGAGCCGGCCGAGACCGTGGTGGAGAAATCGTCGGCGCCCAAGAACATTCGCGGCGGGCGCGAAACGATCTTGCTGGTGGAAGACGAACCAGTCTTGCGCGAGTTGGCGCGCATCATCTTGCAGGACTACGAGTATCAGGTGCTCGAAGCGGCCTCCGGGGTGGAAGCCCTCAAAGTCTGGGAGGCGCACGACGGGCGGATTGACCTGCTGCTCACCGACATGGTCATGCCGGAGGGAATCACCGGTTGCGAACTGGCCCAACAATTGCGCGCTCGCAAACCGGGATTGAAGGTCATCTACACCAGCGGCTACAGCCCCGAGGTGATGGGGCGCGATGGCGGACCGCACAACACGACTTTCCTCCAGAAACCTTACCCGCCGCCGCAGCTGGCGCAAACCGTGCGCGAGTGTTTGGATTTTTGAAGCCGGCCAGTTCCGCCCCCGGCCGCGCCCTTTTCTTCGCCCGGCAAATTCCCCAACGGCGCAAACTCACGCCCTCGCTCAGCGCCGCAGCCGCAGCAGCAAATCCTTGCTCTCAACCGTATCGCCGATCTGGACCGGAATTTCACCGACCACGCCGTCGTTCGACGCGTAAATCGTCGTCTGCATCTTCATCGCCTCCATGGTGAGCAGTTTGTCGCCTTTGGCCACTTTCGCGCCCACCCCCACCGCCAGCGACGTGATGATGCCAGGAATGGGTGCGCCGACCTGCCCGGGATCGGCCAGATCGGCCTTGGGGCGGGCCTTGGCTTTGGCATGAATGGACTTGTCGAGCACCGCGGCCTCGCGCCCCTGGCCGTTGAGCTCGAAGGTCACGATGCGAAAACCGTCCTTGTCCGGCGCGCCAACGTTGATCAGCTTGATGAACAATGTCTTGCCTTCCTCGATGCTCACCGAGATCTCCTCGCCCGGCTTAAGCCCGTAAAAGAAAGCCGGCGTGGGCAATACCGAGGCATCGGCGCCATCGCGCGAAAACCGGGCGAACTCGGCGAAGACCTCGGGATACATCAAGTGGCTGAACAGATCGTCGTCACTGATCTCCTGTTTGAGTTTGGCGGCCAGTTCGTCCCCCGTTCTTTCGAAATTCAACCGCGGCATCCCCGCGCCGGGCCGGCCCCGCCGCGGCCTGGTCTTGCCCAGCACGACCCGTTGCAACCGCCGCGGCCAGCCGCCGAGCGGCTGGCCCAGGCCGCCGCTGAGCATCTCGATCACCGATTGGGGAAAGGGGGTTGAACCCGGGGCCAGGTTCAACACGTCGGCCGGCTTGATGCCGCGGGTGACTAGAAACATCGTCATGTCGCCGACCACCTTGCTGCTCGGAGTCACCTTCACGATGTCGCCAAAGAGCTGGTTGACTTCGGCGTAGCAACGGGCGATCTCCGGCCAGCGCTGCCCCAGACCCATCGCCACGGCCTGTTCCTGGAGGTTGGTGTACTGGCCGCCGGGCATTTCGTGTTCGTACACCGCGGCGCTGCCGCTGGCGGGCGCGGTGTCGAACGGCTTGTAAAACGCCCGCACCTGCTCCCAGTAATCGGCGAACTCGTTGAGCGCCCGCAGGTCCAGGCCGCTGTCGCGCGGGGTGTGTTGCAGGGCCGCCACGATCGAATTCAAATTGGGCTGGCTGGTGGACCCGGACATCGACGCGATGGCTAGATCGACGACGTTCACGCCGGCGTCCGCGGCCTCCAGGACGGACCCGGCGTTGATCCCGCTGGTGTCGTGGGTGTGGAAATGGATCGGCAGGCCGATCTCGCTCTTCAGCGCCTTGACCAGCGCGTAGGCCGCGTACGGCCGGCACAAGCCCGCCATGTCCTTGATCGCGAGGAAGTGCGCCCCCATTTTTTCCAGTTCCTTGGCCAGCTTCACGTAGTACTTTAGTGAATATTTCGCGCGCCGCGGATCGAGGATGTCGCCCGTGTAACAGATGGCGGCTTCGCAGAGCGCATGCGTCGCCCGCACCGCTTCCATGGCCACCTTCAGATTCGGCGTGTAATTGAGCGAGTCGAAGATGCGGAACAGGTCAATGCCCTCCTCGGTGGCGTGCCGGACAAAACCGGCGACCACGTTATCGGGATAATTGGAGTAACCGACGGCGTTGGCGCCGCGGAAGAGCATTTGAAAACAGATGTTGGGAATTTTCTCCCGCAATTGGCGCAGCCGCCGCCACGGGTCCTCGCGCAGGAAACGCATGGCGGTGTCGAAGGTGGCGCCGCCCCACATTTCCAGGCTGAACAATTGCGGCGTGCGGCGGGCCACCGCGTCCGCGATCGCCAGCATGTCGTAAGTGCGCACCCGGGTGGCGAGCAGCGATTGCGGCGCGTCGCGGAACGTCGTGTCGGTGATGAGCAGCCGTTTTTGTTTGAGCGTCCATTCGGCGAATTTCGCCGGGCCAAGCTTCAGCAGCAACTGCCGTGTGCCGGCCGGCGGCGCCTCCTGGTGATCGAACTCCGGCACGATGGCCGGCGGCAGCGGCGCTTTGAGCTGGTGACCTTTGGCGACGGGGTTGCCATTGACAATCACGTCGCCCAGGAAGGTGAGCAGCTTGGTGGCCCGGTCGCGGCGCGGCTTGAAGCGCATCAATTCCGGCGTCGTGTCGATGAGGGTGGTCGTGGCCTGGCCGGACCGGAACCTCGGGTTCTGGATGACGTTCTCCAGGAACGGGATGTTGGTCTTGACGCCGCGAATGCGAAATTCGCTCAGCGCCCGGTCCATCCGTTGCAACGCGATGGGAAAGGTCCGCCCGAAGGCGGTGACCTTCACCAGCAACGAATCGTAAAACGGCGTGATCACGCTCCCCGCGTCCCCCATGCCGCCATCCAGGCGGATGCCCAGGCCGGCGGCGGAACGATAGGTAAGAATTTTTCCGTAATCCGGGGTGAATTTATTCTCCGGATCCTCGGTCGTGATGCGGCATTGGACGGCATAACCGGCGCGCGAGACTTTGTCCTGCGGCGGCAGGTCCAATTCCGACCCGAAGAGCGAGCAGCCTTGCGCGACCAGGATCTGCGAACGGACCAGGTCAACGTTGGTAATCACTTCGGTAACGGTGTGTTCGACCTGGATGCGGGGATTCATCTCGATGAAGAACCAGGCGTTGCGGTCCAGGTCGTAAAGAAATTCGACCGTGCCGGCGTTGTCGTAGCGGACTTCGCGCGCCATGCGCACGGCGGCGGCGCACAAATCCCGGCGCACCTGGTCGTCCAAGCCCACGCTGGGGGCGATTTCCACCACCTTTTGGTGCCGGCGTTGAACGGAACAGTCGCGTTCGTGCAAGTGCAATACCTGGCCGTGCCGATCGCCGAGGACCTGCACCTCGATATGCTTGGCCCGCGGAATGTATTGTTCCAGAAACACCGCGGGGTTGCCGAACGCCCGGGCCGCTTCCTCGCGCGCCTCGTCCAGAAGATGATTCAACTCGGAAGCCTTGTGGGCCAGGCGCAATCCGCGCCCGCCGCCGCCAAACGCCGCTTTGATGAGCAGCGGAAAGCCGATCTCCTGCGCGATCTTCAACGCTTGCGCGCGTTCTTCAACTGGCTCCTCGGTGCCGGGCAGCGTGGGGATGTTCACTTTCCGGGCCAGCGCGCGCGCCGCCACTTTGTCACCCATCAATTCGATCAACTCCGGCCGGGGTCCGACGAACGTAATTCCGGCCGCCTGCACGGCGCGCGCGAACTCGGCATTCTCCGCGAGAAAACCGTAACCCGGATGGATCAAATCGACCCCTTTCTCCTGGGCAAGGGTAACGATCCCTTCGATGTCGAGATAGGCGCCCACCGGGCCTTTGCCTTCGCCCACCGGATAGGCTTCGTCGGCCTTAAAGCGGTGCACGGACAACCGATCTTCCTGCGCGTAAATGCCGACCGTGCGCAAGCCCAGTTCGGTCGCCGCGCGAAAGACGCGGATGGCGATCTCGCTGCGATTGGCCACCAGCAGCTTCTTGAAAACGCGGGGCGGCGCGGCCGGCGGCGTTTGGCCGGCCTTCGGCTTCAAATCCGACCGGCGTCGGGATGAACTCATAGTCCGCGTGGTTATAGTGAGGTGATTGTCTGAACGCAAAGGAATGCGGAGGTCCTCACCAACAAACCAGGGCTGCATCAAGCTCTCCATCCTCTCCCCGCGAGGAACGAGTGGGGAGAGGACCGAGGAGAGGGGAAACCAATAAAAACGCACCTCCTCTCCCCAGCCCTCTCCTCCATCCGATGGAGCAGAGGGAGAAATCGAGGAGCTTGATGCAGCCCGGCCAATAAACGGGTCGGCGCTCAACGAGCGCCGCGACAGCCCGCTTTTTCAGTGGGCTGCCAAGGGCCGAAGCGTCGGAGATCAAGATCGGCGCCGCGACAAATTTTTTCCCAATTAAGCGAACATAGGCGAACATAAGCGAACATAAGCGAACATTGTTCGGTTCACTTCCCGTTTTTAGGTGGTCCGTTTCCATCCTCTTGGTTTTTTCCCCTGCGGGGACCAAAAAGGACGGCCTGCACCCGCACCATTTTTCTTTTTCATCCAGACTCTGATCCGCCCCGACGGCCTCCAGATCAGCCTTTAATTTGGGCAATTCGTCCCAGGCCGCGGCGGTCTCCTCAAAATTATGGTCATACTTTTTTTCAATCACGCCGCAACTTTAACTCGGCACCGGCCGGGGGGAAATGGACAGAAATAGCGTGCTATTTGATTCCTAGGAATAAAATAGCGCGTTATTTCGTGCCTACAAGGGAGTCCGCAGGATAGGCGACAAAGGCAGGGGAGGAGGCGGCGCTTCGTCCTCTCCCTCTCCCCGCGAGGAACGAGCGGGGAGGGTTGGGGAGAGGGGAAAGCCAATAAAAACGCGACTCCTCTCCCCGGCCCTCTCCTCCTCCTCCGTCGGAAGAGAGGGAGAAGAGCGCGGTCGATTACCCTAATTCAATGCCAGTGCTCCCTGACCCCCGCTCCGCAGGGAGAGGGAAATCGCCTCGCAGTGTAGGCCATCTTGCGATCTCATCAGTCCTTGCTGCGTCCGCCTTTGGTCGGCCACCCAACGGACGCTCGGGTTTGGGCAGGAAAGGAATAATTCAGTCCCCGGATGCGGCGCGCGCGAATTGGCAGTGGCGCGGCGCTCGCCGTCCGAGTAGAGTCGATTCGGTGTCGCTGCGGTCGCGGACGCGCGGCTGAAAATTGCGCGCCGTGTCCGCGCGCGAGCGGCCAATTGACATTCTAACGAAACAGAAAAGACTATGACAACAATCGCCCAATACCTCGGCGATAAAGCCGAATCCCTGCTTAATTTCAAAAGCCCCAAAATATCAAAGGAACATCTGCATTTGCCCGGACCGGACGTCGTTGACCGTCTTTTTGCCGGGTCCGACCGCAATAACCGCGTGCTGGGCAACCTCCAGCGCATCGTCAAACAGGGCCGGCTCGGCGGCACGGGCTATCTCTCCATCCTGCCGGTCGATCAAGGGATCGAACATTCCGGCGGCGCCAGTTTCGCCAAAAATCCGGCCTACTTCGACGCGGAGAACATCGTGCGGCTGGCCATCGAAGGCGGCTGCAACGCCGTCGCTTCCACCTTCGGCGTGCTGGGCGCCGTCGCCCGCAAATACGCGCACAAGATTCCATTTCTGGTGAAGATCAACCACAACGAACTGCTCACCTACCCCAATAAATTCGATCAAATCACGTTCGGAACGGTGAAGCAGGCGGCGGACATGGGCGCGGCGGCGGTCGGCGCGACCATTTATTTTGGTTCCGACCAAAGCACGCGGCAGATTGTCGAGATCAGCCAGGCCTTCGCCCTCGCGCACGAAATCGGCCTGGCGACGGTCCTCTGGTGTTACCTGCGCAACAACGCCTTCAAGCAGGACAAGGACTACCACCTCTCCGCCGACCTGACCGGCCAGGCCAATCATCTGGGGGTGACCATCCAGGCCGACATCATCAAGCAGAAACTCCCGGAGAACAACGGCGGCTTCAAAGCATTGAACACCGGCGGCTCAAGCTACGGCAAATACGACGAACGCATCTATACCGAATTGACCTCCGACCACCCGATCGACCTCTGCCGCTACCAGGTGGCCAATTGTTACATGGGCCGCGCCGGACTGATCAACAGCGGCGGCGAATCCAAAGGAGCGGCCGACCTGCAAAATGCCGTCATCACCGCCGTCATCAACAAACGCGCCGGCGGCATGGGGCTAATTTCCGGCCGCAAGGCGTTCCAGCGTCCGATGAAGGAAGGCATCGGGTTGCTCAACGCGATTCAGGATGTCTATCTGAGCCAGGAAATCACCGTGGCGTGAGTCGCGGACTACTGGATGATCGGGAGCTGGAGAAGCCGAAACTCAAAAACCTCGAAAGCCTGATTAGGAACTCAGGAAACCAGCCCGGGGTGGACCGTGGATTACGCGGGTAAGTCACATACCCTCTTGCTGTCCGGGCCAAGTTTTGCCATGCTGTCCGCGTGCCGGATGTTCCCTTGGCAGCGGGTCCGGAAAATGGGAAGCACGGGCGACCCGCCGACCGGAAGATCGATGCCGGCGCTCCGTAGGAGCGGCCTATTTGTAGCCGACGGATCCCACCCAGCCACAAGCCCCATCGGGGCGGCATCTTCGGCTTCGACGCCGCTCCTACGGAGCTTTGATGTCCTGCCACCCACTATCTATAAATATGCCGCCCCGACGGGGCTGGGAACGGCGCGCCTCGCCTTAAATTCAATGGCTGCAGGCCAGAGGCCTGTGCCACCCAAAAACGAATTTCCCGCCACGCTCTAACAGCGTGTTTGGAAAGACCGCCAAAGCGCCGCGTGAGGGCACGCGGCCTACAGGAAATGGCCAAAATCACGAACCCCTGTAGGCCCGGTCCCCTGACCGGGCGGCTTTCCAAACAGGCTCTAAGGCCATTTGGCCATTTCTTCGCGGAGGCAGATACCTTGCTGACTTAGCCTTGCGGAAAACGAGGAAGTAGGAGTGGTTCTTCCGGGCGTGGACCTGCCGGAGAATGCGGCTGACGCCGGGCTTGTTCCTGCGCACAACCACAAACAGGTCCTCCACCACGAAGCCCATCTGGCCCAGTTCGTTGATGATCTCCACATGAGTGAGCCGCTGCTGATTCGCGCAGACTTCATCCTGGCATTTCACAATGTAAATGCCCTCCGGCTTCAGGACGCGGTAGGCGTCGCGTGCCCCTTTGAAGTAAAGGTCGAGCACGGCTTCGTGATATTTCTTGGAGCTGTTTTCGATTCCGTTGTTGGAGTAGTACGCCTCGAAATTCTGGTGGTTCTGATGGGCCGTGCCGCCGGGGGTGTGCATGTAAGGAGGGTCGAAGACCACGCAATCAATCGTCGTGTTTCCGTAAAGCAGCTTGCCGCAATCCACGCCGGTTCTGAGGTCAGTTGCCCGCAACTCGTAGGCGCCTTCCGGCACCTGCTTCCAGAACACGCCTTTGCCGTAAGTGACATCCGCGACCAGGCTCCCCACTGGCACGTAGAGCTTGAGGATGTGCGGAAACACCGCGTCGTTGGTGTCCTGACACGCGGAAAAAATCAACTCGTTGGTCGAGATGCCGCGGGCCACGCGGCCGGTTTTTTTGGGCTTAACGGGGCCGGTTGGCGCGCTCATTGGTGCTCCTCCGCTTCCTGGAAGTTGTGCGGTTGTTCGCTTCGCCGCCGACCCTCTGCTCCAATGTTTTAAGGATCCAATGGTGGAGGGTGAGGCCTTCTTCGATGGCCGCAATTCTGATTCGCTTGTGCAAATCCTCTGTCAATTCGATTGGAAACGTCTTGCTCATGCTCATCTCACGTTCTTTTTAAAGGGTGAGCGAGATTACGAGACATAGTCAAGTTAGAAAACGCAGTTCGCCAACTCGGCTGGTTCCGGCGAGCTACGCCTCGGCGTGGACTCAGGAAAGTCAGAGGGACGCGAGCCGTCGGCTCCCAGCGCGAACCTTCCGAGCCAGTCACAAGCGCGCTGGCAAACTGCTCAGGTTTCACCGGCAGATCGGCTGACTGGTGAAGAAGCGAGGGCCGCGCATCCGATGTGGGGCAGAAAACGGGTTCGCTTGATTTGCCCGGAGGCTCTGCTTTAATTTTGTCATGTCCAAAGCCAAAGGCATCACGCTGCACCCGATGAAGTTTGAAGATGCTGTGCGCCGGATGCTCAAGACGAGGCCCGTACCCAGTTCTAAAAACTCAAAGCTCCCTCGTGCGTCGGTCAACCGAGCACCGCTAAAGAAGAAACTGAGCTGATTGTCGCTCGCCAGAACGAGGCAATCTCTACACACCACACCAACAATAAGTGTCACGGGCTTCTTCGGTTTTCGTTTTGGAAAGCGTGGCCCGGTACATCAAGCCGACCCGGACCGGCTTCCGCTTAAATCATTCTGGCGCAATCACATAAAAACCACTTGGGTTTGTCAACGATATAATCCCGCGCGACCTTGTCACCAGTACTGGTGACTGGCGGGGGTGACCCGTTCGAGTATGCTGATGACATGTTGACGGTGCAAAATTGCAGTATCCGGTCATTTGTGTGTGGCTGGAATGGCGTGTGTCTGCGGCGCCGCATCGGTTGACCGTTGGCCGTAGCGAGCGCAGCTACGACGGCAGGGTGTAAGCGCTTTGTTCTCATGTGGAAGGCCGGGCGAAAGTCCGGCCTTTTTTTTATCGACTGGGTGAACGCGCCCGTCTCCTCTCCAATCCTCCACCACCGAAGCGGGCGCAGCTTCTCGCCGTCATTGGACCGCATCCCCTCGCCCAACCGCCGGTAGCGCGCTCCACAGCCAATCCTCGCCGAGCTTGGACTGGAATGCTTGCGCCAGACCGAGCCAATCGAGTTTAATGCGGGGAATCTATGAACGCTCTTCGTTTGCGAACGCTCCTCGCTCTTTTGTGCCTCGGCGCGCTTTCTTGCTTTGAACCATCAACCGGCCTCGCCGCCGAGCGCGCCACGGCGACGGATCCAGCGGCGGCCGAGCGGAAGCTTCTTTATGTCGCCACGCCCGGCATTCGCGATTACCTGGAGTATGGCGGCCATGGCATCGTGGTGTTTGACATCGACCACGCACATCGGTTTGTGAAGCGGATCGCATTGGCCGGCCTGGACGAGCAGGGCCAGCCGCTCAACGTCAAAGGCATCTGTGCGAACGCCGCGACGAAGAAAGTCTTCGTCAGCACCACCAAGACCCTCACTTGCCTCGATCTGGTGACCGACCACATCCTCTGGGAAAAACCTTACGAGGGCGGGTGCGATCGCATGTCCATCTTGCCGGACGGACGCGCGATCTACGTGCCGTCGCTCGAAGGGGCGCACTGGTACGTCGTCGAGGCGGCCACGGGCGATGTAATCAAGAAAATCACGCCCAACTCCGGCGCCCATAACACGATTTGCGGCCTCGACGGCGCGCACGCCTATCTGGCCGGGCTGAAATCGCCCGTGCTCACGGTGATCGACAGCCGAGACTACGCGGTGAGCAAAACGGTGGGACCATTCAGCGCGCCCATCCGCCCGTTCACCGTCAACGGCTCGCAAACGCTCTGCTTCGTCAACGTGAACGACTTGCTCGGATTCGAAGTCGGCGATTTGAACACCGGCAAAATGATTCATCGCGTCGAAGTGGAAGGTTTCCTAAAGGGAGCGGCGAAGCGGCACGGCTGCCCCAGCCACGGCATCGGCCTGACGCCCGACGAGAAGGAACTGTGGTTGACCGACGCGGCCAACCGGCGGTTGCACATCTTTGACGCGACGGCGATGCCGCCCAAACAAATCGCCAGCCTGGAACTGCGTGATGAGCCGGGCTGGATCACGTTCAGCATCGACGGCCGCTATGCCTACCCGTCCACCGGCGAGGTGATCGAGACCGCCACGCGAAGGATCGTCACCAGCTTGAAGGACGAGCACGGCCAGGCGGTGCAGAGCGAGAAGCTGCTCGAGATCGATTTCGTGGGTGACAAACCCAGCCGCACGGGAGATCAGTTTGGACTGGGCCGCGTGCGCGCCTCGCGCCCAGTGAAGGGCCTCGAGCCGCCCACCTCGAAGTAAGGCATCCGGCCGGGGGAGCGCGTCTGGCACAGGGCGCCGGAGCTTGAGACGATGCCAATATGGCATCGCGCAGATTTGATTTCGTTCATCGTCGCCATCTGACTCCACGAGAACGCCAGCGTTTGCGGGCACGCTATCACTGAAGTCAGTTAAGCCAAAGAGAGGTTGCCCAACGCTATGGCATCGGTTTTTCCACGTTGGTACTAGTGGCAAGTACAGTGATTCGGTTGGCTGTGGGCGCGAAATGGCAAGGTGTTGGGACGGGTCGAATTACCTGGAACCCAGCGCTGACGCCACCGCTTCTTTAATCTTTGGACCGCGAATGTTGCGAGCCATAATTTTGCCGTCAGGACCGATCAGGAAGATTGAGGGGATTCCAATGACGCCATAATCTCTTGTCACGGTGTCGTTCGACACCTCGCCTCGGAATGCCTGCGTCCAGCGAATGTCTTCTGCCGCGACGAATCGCTTGACCCCTTCGCGATCCGAATCGAGGCTCAGGCTGATCATCACCAAGCGATCATCCGTGCCAAAAGCATCGTGGACATTCTTAAGGTTCCGCATTTCCCCGACGCACGGACCGCACCAAGTGGCCCAGAAATCCAGCAGCACAAACTTGCCGCGAAAGTCAGAAAGCTTGAGCGGCTGGCCACCAAGAGTTTTGACACTGAACTCAGGAGCAATATCACCAGCTTTCAGGTTTATAGCGGTTAAGAGGGTCACTTTGCCGAGGTCAACCGGCGCATCATCGGCATTCGAGCCGGCCGCAGGAACCATGACCGACACGTGGTCCAACACAGCGACTCTGTTCCCATTTTGCTCGACGTAGCCGTTCACATTGTACTTCGCGGGGGCGACCATTTCCGCGAGGAACGAACCATCCGATTGGAATTCGAAGCGGCCTTCTTTTCGTTCCGCTGCTGGCGGGAAGAGGTGGCGACCCGCATCCGACTTGTACCAATCCTGCCACCATTTCGTCCGCTTCCCAGGAAGGTCAAATCCCTCGGGCAGTGTCGGCATTACAACTCTGGGCCAGCCCACCGGACTGAGCCATCCGGAACAAGACCTGAGGTCAACCTCGCTGGCCGGTCCCGTGCCAAGTTCCAAGCTGCCAATGACGGTCCGTCCCTGAGTCACAATCTCCAACCGTTTCGTTTCTCCTGGTTTCACTTCCATCAACTCAAGATGGAACCATGACTTCGGATGCTGGTGCATTTCATGAAGGCTGATTCCGACAGGCGGGACATGCTCGAATACAAACCGCCCGTGCGAATCCGTTCTGACTTCGTCGTCCATTCCGAGCCGGTCTCGCGTTTCGAAATCCGGGCCGATGCATCTCCAATCGAAGTAGAGCCTAAGCGGTTGATTGGCCACCGGACGATTCCGGTTCGTTCTTGCACCTTCGATGCGTCCCCATGGCTGCACGAGCATCGTTGAATTGCTGGTAAGGTCGCGGCTCTGCGACAAGCTGAAGCCTTTGTCGTTCGCGATCACGAAGCAGATATTCTCCTCCCTTAATGCAATAGTGAACCGGCCGGCAGCATCGGTTTGTAATCGCTCATTACCGCCTTCGATGGTCGTTCCTTTCAGAAGAGCGTTTGTGGATGGGCCGATGCAGACGACCGTCACATGGGGCAGCGGTTTACCATCAGCGGCTTCGACTTGGATTGTGAAGACGCGCGCCTTCCCTGGTTTCGTAGCGGACCCGGTCGTTCCTTCGTTGGCTGTGGCCCGGGCGGACCCGTCAAGGATCAAAGCGAAAAACGACACCAGAGCGGCAGTCACATTCGAAGCAACCATCCTGTCTGATTGAGCAATCATAAACCGAAATTCGGCCTCAGGCCAAATTTCATGTCAGTTATGACAGAACAAGGCCGCTGACGTCACGGAGAAAGCGTTTCAATTCTCGCAACTGCACTTTTTCACGCCATGTGCGAGCTCAGACGGATTGGAAATAAGCGCCGCTGGCTGCCAGGAAGAAAGGACAATTCCGGGTCCGGTTCGCCTCGACTGGTTAGTTCAATTCCGACCGCGCGAATTTCCCCGCGGATTTGATTTCGCCCTGCTCGAGCAAAAACTTTCGGCGTTTCGTCAGGTGGTCGCGCAGGGACTGAAGATTGCGCTGGAATCGTTGCGAGGCTTTATCCGGATCTTCCTTAATTGCCACGGCGTGGAGCCGGACTTCCTCTTTGAGGCGTTCCCCCATCTGATCGATGATTGGGAAGAAGATTTCTTCCGTATAGACGTTTTCCAGGAGTTCCTTCGTCCGGGCCAAGAACTGCTTGCGAAACTGCGGATTGGCGAGCAACGGCTTGGAAAAGTATCCGCCGGGCCGCCACCATTCAGTTTTGCCGCCAAATCCGCGCGGGGGAGGCCGGTCTTTGGGCCAGCCCGGCGGCGCGTCGCCTTCCATGCCGAAGCTCAGCGGCATATCGTAAAAGACTTCATTCTTCGGCATGTTATCGTAGAAGCCCCAGGTCTTGTCCTGGTCCCAGGGGTACATTTCCCACTTCCCGCCGCCGATCTCGTGATAGGCGTAGTAATTGTTAAAGAACCCGTCCCAGTGGGAGAGGCAGGTGTTCACGGCGAAGTAATTGATGACCTGCTCGACGTTGAAATTCTTTTTGATGACCGCCCATTGTTCGTCGCCTTTGCTCCGATCCAGTGAATCGACGAGCGCCAGCAAGTCGTCATGGCCGGCGCGGGTGTTGGTTTTCTTTTCATGCTGGCCGACGACGCCTTGTCCGAACCATTGGCATTTATACAAGTTCCCGTCCCCCGTGAGGTGGATGCGATGGAGAAAGGCGCGGTTGGGCTGCTCGATTAGCAGGTGATATCCGAGCAGTTGCCCGTCGATCCAGAGGCGGACAAAATCGTGGATCTCCGCGGCGTTGCCGGCGCGCTGATACACTTCGTAGGCGAGCGGTTCGGCCAGGACAAAGCGGTCGTTGGTTTCGTAAATGAGATTGATCGTGGTCATGCCGTTGAGCGGATGGTCCTTGTGGAAATGGACTTTGTATCCGGCGCTCCGCTCCGTGACGTTCAGGAAATCGAACAGCTCCGCTTCCCCCGTTTGCGCATCCACATAGACAAATGCCGACTGCCCGCGTGGCGGCAGCGGCGGTCTGGGGGCGCCCTTGCCCGGCATGAAGGAACTGTTTTCCTGGCGCCAGCGCGAGAGGGCTTGTTCCTGGTCTGGCGCCAGCAACGGCTTCAGCTGCTTGGCCATGTCGGCGTTCAATCTCTCGACTTTCGCCTGCAAGTCCTCCCAATCGCCTTTCCCTTGCATCACCGCCTTGGCCGCCTCGACCAGTTCGCCACGCTCGCGCAGCGCCGCTTGATAAATCGGTTTGAGCTGGTTAAATTGGGTTTCGGTGAAATCCGGCCGCAGGGCGAGCTTGAAGTAAGCCCCTTCCAAATTGATAAAGCGCTTGAGCACCCGCTCCGGTCCCCACTGCATTTGCGGGCCGTTGCCGGCGGACAGTTGGGGTTGGAGCCAATTGGCAAACGTTTTGTTCTGGTCGCCGGTGAGGAGGGGCTGGAGCGCGTCTTTCAGTCCGCTCAGAAAGGACTTCGCCAGCGCGGGAAATTCCTTCATCTGCGGCTTGAGATCGGGCGTTGCCAGGGCCTTTTCGATGAGTTTGTCGCGCTCCGAAAATTTGGCCTCGAAAATGGGGCGCAGTTTGATCAACTCGTTGAATCCAAGTGGCTGGCCGATGCACAACTCAAACCAGGCCGAGGGCAGATCGAGCCCCGATTCCAAGGTCATCCTGGCCATGAAACGGATTTCGCCGGCGGACCCGCCGCGCTCGGAATTTTTCCGGCGCTGTTCCGCCAGCTTGAACTCCTCTTCACCGACGTTGAGGATGAGTCCCCACGGTATCTTCCCCGGTTCGAATTTGGGATGGACGAAGCAGGAAAAGGCCGGGCGGAGTTCATGTTCGCCAGGCTGAAACCTTTGGGAACCCTTGCGGTTCACCGCTTGCACGCGAAACCGGATGAGCGAGTCCTCCTTTTGTCCAGGAATGGTTGCCGAATAACGGTGCTTTGAAACTTTGGTCATCGCCACCGCGGTTTCCTCCTTTTCAAATCCTCGCCCGGCAACGCGATAGCGCAAGTTGACTTCACGCAGGCCGTCCGCGTCGCGAACCTCCGCCTCCACCGTCACCGGCTGATCCGGCGCCGGATTCGTGGGACTGAATTTAACGTTCGAGATGAGGGGCGGCAGATCGGCCGAAAAGTTGGCATTCTGTTTGCCCGGTGTGCCGGCGGGCTTGGACCCGTCCAACGAGAGCGGGGACGACGCCCAGTTGGCCGCGAGGTCGCTGGCGGCGGCCGGACTGATTCGCTCCAGCGACGAAGAATAGCCGTCCGGCGCCACCGGCCAGGGTGAGCGGCTCTTGTACTTCACGCGATCGACGGTTTCTCCACTGGCGTTGACCAGTTCGATCCGTTCGCCGCTGTTGCTCAGCGGTTGGTCGAAATTACCCTGGGCCGCGAAACCGTAAAACTCTTTGAAGCGGTCCAGGTTTCGGCATACCACGAGATAACCGCCCGCTTCGATCTTCGTGCCCGGCGGGAACTGGTATTGAATCCCTTTGATGAATCGCCAGCCAGTGAGATCGACCGGCCGATCACCCGGATTATGCAGTTCGACGTACTCCAAATCATCAATATCATCCGGCGCGTGATAAAAGATTTCGTTGATCACCACGCCGCCGTTTGCTGAAAACACGATGGCCGCCAACGCCAGCAGGACTGCTTTGCTTCTCAAGATCATCGTCTGCACCCAGGTTGAAGATTTTTCGACAAACGCGCGCCAGGCGAAAATCGAGAAGTTCCCGGCCCGCGCCTATGTCGATTATCGGGCGCCAGAGTAGAGCCAGGCGCGCGCCGATGTCGATATCAACTCGCCCGTCCGGCCCAGGTTCAATTTTCCTTGGGACAACGAGATTTCCCCGCTTACACTGCCGGGCATGGGCATGAACGAGCATTCCAGGATCTACGTCGCCGGTCACCGCGGCCTGGTTGGCAGCGCCATCTGGAGGGAACTGCAGCGGCAAGGCTTCAAGAATTTGATTGGCCGGACGCGCCAGGAGGTGGACTTGCTGGACGCGGCGGCGGTAACAAAATTTTACGCGGCGGCGCGGCCGGAATTCGTGTTTGTGGCCGCGGCCAAAGTGGGCGGCATTCTGGCGAACGACCAGGAACCCGCCGCGTTCTTATTCGAGAATCTGCAGCTCCAGAACCATCTCCTGCACGGCGCCTATCAGGCGGGAGTGAAAAAGCTGCTCTTTCTAGGCAGCTCGTGCATTTATCCCAAGCTCGCGCCCCAGCCGCTGAAGGAGGAATACCTGCTCTCCGGCCCGTTGGAGCCAACCAACCAATGGTACGCGGTCGCCAAGATCGCCGGCCTCAAACTCTGCCAGGCCTTCCGGCGGCAGTACGGCTGCGATTTTATCAGCGCGATGCCGACGAACCTGTACGGGCCGAATGACAATTACGATTTGCAGACCTCGCACGTGCTCCCCGCCCTCATCCGGAAATTCCACGAAGGCAAAGCCAAGTCGGCCCCGCGGGTTGTGGGCTGGGGTTCGGGCGCCCCGCGGCGCGAATTTCTCCACACCGACGACCTGGCGCGGGCCTGCCTTTTCCTCATGGAGAATTACAGCGAGGAGCAATTCATCAACGTCGGTTACGGCAGCGATGTGACGATCAAAGAGCTGGCTGAAACCGTCCGGCGGATCGTTGGGTACAAAGGCGAAATCGCCTGGGACACCAGCAAGCCCGACGGCACGCCGCGCAAGCTGCTGGACAGTTCGCGCCTCCTGGCGCTGGGCTGGCGGCCGCAAGTCGATCTGGAAACGGGCATCCGGCGGGCCTGCGAAGACTTCCTGCAAGCGGAACGGGCCGCCGGCCGCTGATCGAAGCAGCAGCCACGCCTGTCGCCGTTCCCTTTCCTCCGCGTCTGACCGGCACAGCTCGACTTAACCGGTGACACGGATCTTGCCGGTCTGATGGTCTTTCAGCCGCTGCACGTCGGCATCGACCATCAGCTTGACCAGGTCCACGAACCGTGTTTTCGGTTCCCAGCCCAATTTCTTTTTCGCCTTTGAATAATCGCCGATGAGCAAATCGACCTCGGTGGGGCGATAATAATTTGGATCGATCTCCACGTACTTGCGCCAGTCCAGGCCGGCGTGCGCAAAAGCGGCTTCGAGGAACTCCCGCACGCTGTGCGTCTCGTTGGTCGCGATCACGTAGTCGTCCGGCTGATCCTGTTGGAGCATGAGCCACATGGCTTCGACGTACTCCTGGGCATAGCCCCAATCCCGTTTGGCGTCGAGGTTGCCGAGGTAAAGTTTCTGCTGCAAACCGGCCAGGATGTGGGCCACCGCGCGGGTGATCTTGCGGGTGACAAACGTCTCGCCGCGCCGCGGAGATTCGTGGTTGAACAGAATTCCGTTGCTGGCGTGCAGACCGTAGGACTCCCGATAGTTCACGGTGATCCAATGCGCGTACACCTTGGCGCAACCGTAAGGGCTGCGCGGATAGAACGGCGTCGTCTCCCGCTGCGGCACCTCGTGGACCTTGCCAAACATCTCGCTGGATGAGGCCTGGTAAAAGCGGGGCTTGATGCCGGTTTCGCGGATGGCTTCGAGCAAACGCACCACGCCAGTGGCCGTGATGTCGGTGGTGTATTCGGGGCTGTCGAAGCTCACCCGCACGTGGCTCTGCGCGGCCAGATTGTAAATTTCGTCTGGCGCGATTTTGTCAATCAGGCGCGCCATCGCGCTCGCGTCGCTCAGATCGCCGTAGTGCAACTTCAACGCGGTCTTATTCAAGTGCGGGTCCGAGTAAATGTGATCGAGCCGGCCCGTGTTAAAAGTGCTGGCGCGGCGGATGATGCCATGCACTTCGCAGCCCTTGGACAACAACAGTTCCGCCAGGTACGAGCCATCCTGCCCGGTGATCCCCGTTATGAGTGCTCTTTTCGCCATGCGTCGGCCCACCAGCCTCTTGGAGTTGGCAGAGCAAGGCAAGTCAAACTCAAGGCGCCGATCAAAAGCCTTCGGCCTTTCCTTCAACGCGGGGATCGTGCGCGCCGAAAAAGAGTTTTGCTTGCGCGTCGAAGCCGATGGCTTGGGCCGCGCCGAGCGAATCCACGGGCGCAAGTTTATGTCCGCGCATTTCCAGTTCGCGCAATACCTGCTGGCCGGACCGTTTTTCGATCTTCAGTTCGTCGGGCTTCCATTGGTGGTGGAACCGTGGCTGGGCGAGCGCGGCGTCCACCGGCATGCCGAAGTCGATGACATTGATGATCGCCAGCAGCGTCTGGCTGATAATGGTCGGGCCACCGGCCGCCCCCACGGAAAGGATCGGCCGGCCCTCCTTCAGCACGATCGTCGGACTCATGCTCGAGAGCGGGCGTTTGCCCGGAGCGACGGCGTTGGCTTCCGCGCCAACCAGCCCGAAGGCGTTCGCCACGCCGGGTTGAATCGAGAAGTCGTCCATCTGGTTGTTCAACACGACGCCGGTGCCGGGCACGACGATTTTCGAGCCGAACGACGTGTTGATGGTGGCCGTGCAGGCCACCCAGTTGCCTTCGGCGTCGGCCGTCGCGAAGTGCGTCGTATGCTGGCCGAAGACGTTTTCGGACGCGTCTTCCGGAGTGCCGTGCTGGGCCACCGGCGTAGTCCGGCCGAGCTGGATGCGCTTCGCCAGTTGCGCCGCATACTCCTTGGACACCAGCCCGCGCGGAACCGGCGCGATGTCAGGATCGCCCAGCCAGTAAGCGCGGTCGGCGAAGGCCAGCTTCATCGCCTCGGCCGCCAGATGGATGAACTCAGTGGAGCCAGGTCCCATCGATTTCAGATCAAAGGCTTCGAGAAGGTTGAGAATCTGGGCTACGTGAACGCCACCGGAACTGGGCGGCGGAAAGCCGACAATCTCGTACCCACGATAAGTTGTCCGCACCGGCTCGCGTAGCTTGATCTGATACTTCTTGAAGTCATCGGCCGTGAGGAGTCCGCCGTGCGCTTTCATCCAGGCTTCCGTCGTTTGCGCGAATGGACCCTCGTAAAACCAGCCGATCCCCCGCGCTGCGATCGACCGGTAGGTGTTGGCCAAGTCCGGCTGTTTTAGAATTTCACCGGCCCGGTACGGTGATCCATCCGGGTGCAGAAAAATCGCCCGGGCGCCTTCGAACTCTCGCAACTCATTGGCGGTGGCCGCCAGACTCCGCGCAAAAGACCGGTCCAGGGGAAAGCCGTTTTCCGCGGTGCGCGCGGCCAAAAGCAGGTGCTCCTTGAGCGAAAGCTTCCCGCAGCACCGCAATGCGTAGTCGTAAGCGGCCAATGCGCCTGGCACTCCCGCGGCCAGAGCGCCCGACTGGCTGAGCCGGGTGTCCGCTTTGCCTCCGCGCAGAAACTTATCGCGCGTGGCGGCCGCGGGCGCGGTTTCCCGCCCGTCGATGGCGATGACGGAACCGTCCGCTTTCCGCAACAGCATGAAACAGCCGCCACCGATGCCGGAATTGTGGCCATCGACCACGCCGAGCATCAGCGCCGCCACCACCGCCGCGTCAACGGCGTTGCCCCCTCGCCTCAGGGCGGCGATGCCCGCCTCGGTCGCGAGCGGGTGCACGGTCGCCACCATGCCATGCCGGTCCGTGGCCGCGGCGGCGAAGGAGGTTGCGCCTCGTAGAAAACAGACGAGCGCCACGAGCAGCGCCCGGCAGACGAGCGCGGATGCGCGAGGCATGCGAAAGAACCGCCGTGAGGTCATGGAACCGAGGTTAGCCGAAGGCCAGCCAGGTTGCGAAGCGATTAAAATTGGAAAGAGCGGCCGAGCTGGCTCTGGTTTGACACCTCGCCCATTTTGTTGTGTCATGCTGGCCAGGCTGATTGAGCTAAACTATGTCTATGAACCGTTTAAAGCACTTTCGACTTCCCTCCCTCTCCGCCGCCAGCTTCTTGTTTCTCGCTTTGCCAGGCAGTTACCTGCTGCTGCCGGAACCGACCGCCCGCGGCGCTGATGAATCTGCGAGCGCCGCGATCTGGGAGCGCTTTGAGAAAACCCTCCAAAGCGCCAGCTCCTACGCCAACCCGGTCCAGGAAGCCAGTTTGACGGCGGTTTTTACCTCGCCATCGGGGTCGAGCTTCAAGGTGTACGGATTCTGGGATGGCGGGCGGACTTGGCGCATCCGCTTTGCTCCGGGTGAGGAAGGCAAATGGACCTACAAAACCACCTGCTCGGACGCGAAGAACCGCGGCCTGCACAATCAATCCGGCGCATTTCTCTGCACTTCCGGCCGCGCCAAAACGCGCCGCCTCGGCAAAACGCGCTTCACCCAGCATGGTCCGGTGCGCGTTTCGCCGGACAATCGGTACCTCGTGCACGCGGACGAAACCCCGTTCTTCTATCTGGCCGACACCGCCTGGAACGGCGCGTTGCTGTCCACCCCCGGTGAATGGGACCAATACACGCGGGAGCGCGCCCGGCAGAAGTTCACGGCCGCGCAGTTCGTCGCCACGCAGTTTCGCGCGGCACCCGATGGCGATATCAAGAAGCAACTCGCTTACACAGGTACCAACCCCATCGTGATAAACCCGGCTTTTTTTCAACGGCTCGACGAGAAGGTCGATACCCTGAACAAGGCCGGATTACTGGCGGCGCCGGTGATGCTCTGGGCGATCAATGGCGGGGCGAACCCAAAGATCAACCCGGGCGTTTCGCTGTCGGACGACCAGGCCGTCCTGCTGGCGCGTTACATGGTCGGACGGTGGGGCGCCAATAATGTCTTGTGGATTCTCGCCGGCGACGGGGATTATCGCGGCGACAAGAGCGCCCGCTGGAAAAAAATTGGCCGCGCGGTGTTCGGGGACATCGCGCACGCCCCCGTCACGATGCATCCGGGCGGCATGCATTGGGTCTGGGAGGAGTTCAAAGAGGAACCGTGGCTCGATCTCCTCGGCTATCAAAGCGGCCATGGGGACGATGACAACACGTTGCGCTGGCTGACCGAAGGCCCGCCCACGCAGGACTGGATGCGCCTGCCGCACCGGCCTTTGATCAACCTCGAACCGCCGTATGAAAATCATCTGGCCTACCAATCCAAGAAGCCGATTACGCCCGAAATGGTGCGCCGGGCGATTTATTGGTCGTTGCTCAATACGCCGACGGCCGGGGTCGCCTACGGCGGCCACGGCGTTTGGGGCTGGGATGACGGCCAGCATGCGCCGACCGACCATCCATCGACCGGCACACCCCTCCCCTGGCAGAAGGCGCTGACGATGCCGGCGGCGGAACAGATGGCGCATCTGGCGGACTTTTTTGGCTCGATCGAATGGTGGCGGCTGCGCCCGACCCCCGCCTTTGTTACCACGCAGCCCGGCAAGGAAAAGCCCGCGCAATTCATCGCCGCCGCCCGCACGGATCAGAAGGACCTGATGGTCGTATATGTGCCGGAGGATCGCACCGTGGAAATCAAGCTCGACGCTTTGCCTCCCGCTCCAAGCATCACCTGGATCAGCCCGCGCACCGGTGAGAAGAGTCCCGCCGTCGCAGTCGTCACCTCCACGACCTGCCAGTTCCCCACACCCGCGGAAGGTGATTGGCTGCTGCTGATGAAAACGCAGACCGAATCCGACAAAGCGCCGGCGACCGAACCCGAAAAGCAAACGGACAAGGCAAAGTAACGCCGGCTCTGCCGTTGGGAGCGGCCGGCGGCGAGGCTCTCCCCCCTTTGAGCGAGGGGAGAGAGGTTTCGAACCGCACTTCGATTTCTACGCTTCCTTCAAGGATTGGGTCCAATCGGAAACGCGTTCGGCAGATTGGTCGCGAACATGAACGCCGCGTCGTCACAGCGCGGATGCCCGAAGCCGCCGGCGCTAACTGGATGGCCGTTGGCGTCCTGCGCGATGTCGTAAATGATGTTGTCATCGTGCGTGGGACTGACCCCGGCAGGAACGCTGTCGAAGTTGAGGGCGTGCCGGATTTTCCAGGCGATAATGTGGTCGGTGCAGGAGGTGTCGCCGCTCACGCCGAGGGCGCCGACGAGTTTGCCCTGGCTATTGTAGAGGGCCAGCCCGCCGCCAAACACGTTCACCCCGCCGATTTTGTGGCCGACCATCGGATCATTGGTCTGGCCATAAAAGGCGGACGGTCCACGATAGGCGACCAGGGTTTCGACCGGGTTGCTTTCCTGCAAGCCGAACAACGTTCCGCCCGGTTGCACGGCCGAATAAAGATTGGCCGTGGAGAGCGCCAGTCCCGGCAGACTGAAGGCATTGGCCGTGTTGGCCTTCTGCGCGGAGATGACGCGGCTGCCGGGCCACTGATCACCCCGATCGTGGCCCGAGAAAGCCACCCCGCAGACGATGCCGTCGCGGTTGACCACGGTGGCCCACATGTTGAGGCCGATGCCGCCATTGTTGTCGTTGGTGACGACCGACTTGAGGGCGCCGGCCAATTGCGCGTGCGCGGGCAGCCCATCCTCCGCGATGACGGTGAATGAGGCGCAGGCCAATGACGTTGCGAGCGCCAGTTTCGTGAAGGCACGATTTTTCCTTTTCATACTCTTTAATCTCCGGTTTTGGGTTTATGGTCTATTCGCCAGCGGGTTCCTTTACCGCCAGCCAATCCAAAGCAAACACCGGCGCGCGGCCAAAAGCAAGTCGAAAATGTTCCCCATTCTCGTCGCGGCCCCGCACCACTTGAATCTCGACGAGTGCGATTGGACTTCCGCCAGGTCGGACCAGCCCAAACATCGCGGAGAGGCACCGGGGCAGATTTCCGGCAGAATTGAGGGTTGAAAACCGGCCCGCTACCGGCCAGATTCGCATTATGCGATCTGCCTTTAGCGGTCCGGTTTATGTGGTCCGGGACAACATCGACACCGACCAGATTATTCCGGCGCAGTTCTTGAATCTCATTCCGACCGTTGCCGAGGAATACGAGAAGCTGGGCGGCTACGCGCTGGAGGGCCTGCCCGACTCGCTTTACCCGGCGCGCTTCGTCAAGCCCGGTCAACTCGACAGCGAGTATGCCATCGTGGTCGCCGGGCGGAACTTCGGCTGCGGCAGCTCGCGTGAACATGCGCCGATCGCGCTCGGCTCGGCTAATTGCAAAGTCGTGGTCGCGGAAAGCTTTGGCCGCATCTTCTTCCGCAACTGCGTCGCCACGGGCGAACTCTATCCCTGCGAGTGCGTCGATCGTTTGTGCGAAGTCTTGAAAACCGGCGAAGTCGTCACCGTGGACCTCGACTCGGCGACAGTGAAGGCGGAAGCGACGGGCAAGGTTTATCCCCTCAAACCACTCGGCGACGTGCGCGCCGTGGTGGACGCCGGCGGCCTGTTCAACTACGCGCGCCAAAACGGGATGATCCCGGCGCGGACTTGATCGGCGGCCCTGCTTTTCGCGCCGGCGCCGCGCTTTGAATTCGAGACCGGAACCACAAAACGCCATGTCGATCGCCGATCTGCGCCGGGAATATTCCCTCGCCGGATTAAGGAAAGCGGACCTCGCCGCCGATCCCCTGCAACAATTTCGCCACTGGTTCGACCAGGCGCTCGCCGCGGGAACACTGGAGCCGAACGCCATGGTGCTGGCGACGGCGGACGCGGCGGGCAAACCCTCCACTCGCGTCGTGCTGCTCAAGGGATTCGATGAGCGGGGCTTTGTTTTCTTCACCAGCTACGAGAGTCGCAAGGCACGGGAGCTGGCGGTGAACCGCCACGCTGCGCTCAATTTTTTCTGGGTGGAATTGGAACGGCAGATTTGCGTCACCGGCAGCGTCACCCAGGTTCCGCGCGCAGAAGCGGAGGCGTATTTCAAGACACGGCCGCGGGGCAGCCGTCTCGGCGCGTGGGCGTCGAAGCAAAGCGATACGGTCGCCAGCCGCGAAGTGCTCGAAGCCCGGCTTCAAGAGTTGGAAAAGAAATATCCGGGCGAGGAGATTCCGTTGCCGCCATTTTGGGGCGGTTATGTGCTGCCGCCGCGGGAGATTGACTTCTGGCAGGGCCGGCCCAATCGACTGCACGACCGGTTCCGTTACTCGAAGCAATCGGACGGCCGCTGGCTGGTGGAACGGCTCTACCCGTAAAGGCGGCTGAGTCGGATCTGGGACCGGCCTCGCGCGTCAAGCTACGACTTGGATGCCAAACAGGCCGCGAGGGCGCTAAGGAAGGCCTGCACCTTCGCCGCGCTCGAAGTTTCGCCCATCAAACCGACGCGCCAGATTTGTCCTTTGAGCGGGCCTAGTCCGGCGCCGATCTCGATGTTGAAATCATTCAACAGGCGCTGGCGGACCCTGGCTTCGTCCACGCCCGCGGGAACGCTCACGGCATTGAGTTGCCAAAGCTGATGGCCTTCTTGCGAGGCGAGGCCCAGCTCCATTTTTTTCAAACCGTCTTTCAGCAAAATATGATTTTCCTGGTGCCGACGCCAGCGATTCTCCAAACCTTCGGCCAGCACCAGCCGCAGCGCCTCGTGCAGCGCGTAATTCATCGAGATGGGCGCGGTGTGGTGATAAACGCGCTCCTGCCCCCAATAGGAAGCCAGCAGGTTCACGTCGAGGTACCAACTTTGCGCTTTGGTCTTCCGCTTCGCCGCCACGCCCATGGCGCGCGGGCTGAACGAGACTGGTGACAATCCCGGCGGACAACTCAGACATTTTTGGGTGGCGCTGTAAACGGCGTCGATGCCCCAGGCGTCGGTCTTCACGGGGCAGCCGCCGAGCGAGGTCACGGTGTCGAGCACCATCAACGCGCCCGCGTCCCGCGCCAGCCGCGAAATTTTCTCCACCGGTGTCAACGCCCCGGTCGAGGTTTCCGCATGCACGATGGCGACGAGCTTTGGCCGGGTCGTTTTCAAGGCCTCCGCGATCTGTTGCGGCTCGATGATGCGTCCCCACGGCGCTTCGACTTTATGGACCTTCGCGCCGCAACGCGCGACAACGTCCGCCATGCGTCCGCCAAACACGCCGTTGACGCCGATGAGCACTTCATCGCCCGGCTCGATCAAATTGACGAAGCAAAACTCCATCCCCGCGCTGCCGGTGCCGCTGACGGGAAAAGTCATTTCATTTTGGGTGAGGAATACCTGGCGGAGCATCGCCTTGATCTCTTCCATCATCCGGACGAACACCGGGTCCAAATGGCCCACGAGCGGCAGCGACATCGCCTGGAGCACGGACGGCGCGACATCGCTCGGCCCCGGCCCCATGAGCAGTCGCTTCGGCGGTTGAAAGGCGGCAGTGTTGTGCATGGCGGCAGCCTAGCGCTTATGCGCGGCCACGGCAACGGCTTTGCCAAGTGCTGGTGGCTGCGAGCGATGTCTGATCCTTGATCGGTCAATCCATAAATTGGCCGCGCCGCTCGATGGACGCAGAGCGCCTGAGGAATCCTTTTTCCACTTCGCCGCCTCAGCGGTAACCTCCGGGCATGTTCGACGTGATTGTGGCGGGTCTGGGCGCGATGGGGAGCGCGAGCGCGTTTCATCTGTCGCGGCGCGGCAAGAAAGTTCTCGGGCTTGACCGCTTCCGGCCGCCGCACGCCTTCGGCTCTTCACACGGGCAAACGCGGATCATCCGGGAAGCCTACTTCGAGCATCCGCTTTACGTGCCGCTGGTCCAACGCGCTTATCAACTTTGGAGGGAATTGGAGGGCGCCGCCGGCCGGCGCCTGTTGCTGCCGACCGGCGGTTTGATGATCGGGCGGGAGGACGGCGTGCTCGTCCGCGGCGCGCGGCGCAGCGCGGAGGAACATGGTTTGCCGCATGAGATTTTGTCGGCGGCGGACCTTCGCCACCGCTTCCCCGCGCTCGAGCCGGATGACGACATGGTCGCCGTGTGGGAACCGCGGGCCGGAATTCTTTTTCCCGAGGCGTGCATTGCCGCGCATTTATCGGAAGCGCAACGGAGCGGCGCCGTGTTGCGCTATGACGAACCGGTTTTGAGCTGGGCGCCCTCAGGCGACGGCGCGCGAGTGTGGACCGGGCAAGGCGAATATGGAGCGCGCCGCCTGTTGTTGACCGCGGGAAGCTGGGTGGCCGCGCTGCTGCCGGATTTGCCTTTGCCATTCAAGATCGAACGCCAGGTGCTTTTTTGGTTCGATCCGAAAACGGACGCGGCGTGTTTCCAGCCGGACCGCTGCCCCATCCATCTTTGGGAACATCCGCAGGGCAGATTCTTCTACGGTTTTCCGGACCTGGGCGAAGGGGTGAAGGTCGCCCGCCATCACCAGGGCGAATTCACCAGCCCGGACCTCGTTCGGCGCGAAGTGGACCCCGCTGAAGTGGAAGCGATGCGGAGCGAACTGCGCCATTTCCTGCCCGGGGCCAATGGTCCGTTGCGCTCGGCGGTCGTCTGCCTATACACGAACACTCCGGACGAACATTTCTGGATTGATCGGCACCCGCATTCCCCGCAGGTGCTCATCGCCAGTCCGTGCTCCGGGCACGGCTTTAAGTTTTCCAGTGTCATCGGGGAAATTTTGAGCGACCTATTGAGTGACCAACCGGTGGGCTTTGATTTAAGTTTGTTTCGGCAGCGAGCATTTTAATTGCGCAAGCGAATTTTCCGAAGCTGCCTCAGACCACGCCGAGATTAGCGTGAGCGTCCAGCAGTGGCGTACGGCGAACTGGAGGAACCCAGATCGGCACAACCGGTTATACACTGGCGTGCTTTGCTCAACTCCTACCGAAAGAAGCTTGATTTGGTCGGATAAAAGACTGAATTAGGGGCGGCGGATGATTGTCTCATTAGCCAGCAAACCGTTGAGCGCCTGCGGAGATCATAAATCTCAGTGTGTCACCCAATTAGTTGTGGGCCTATGAAAATGCTGCGCTTTATGTTGTGGTTTTTGCTTTACTTGCCGAGGCAGCTTTGCTGTGATTGATGGCGGTATTGAACAATGTATCTAAAGAATTTAACGGCTTTAGGGTTTAAATCCTTCGCGGATAAGACCTCGTTGAATTTCCAACGCGGCGTCACGGCGATCGTCGGCCCGAATGGATGTGGTAAATCAAACATCTCGGATGCCGTGCGCTGGGTGCTGGGAGAACAATCGGCCAAAGCCCTGCGCGGCGGGGAGATGGCCGACGTGATCTTCAACGGAACCGACGGCCGCAAGCCGCTAGGCATGGCCGAAGTGTCGTTGACCATCGGTGGGGTGGACGAGGAAAACCTGAAGGCTGCCGGCGTCGAAATGGCGTATAATGAGGTGACGCTTACCCGGCGGGTTTTTCGCGATGGCGGCAGCGAATACTTCGTCAACCAGACGCCGTGCCGGCTCAAGGACGTTCAGCAACTGTTCATGGGCACCGGCGTCGGGCGGAGCAGCTACAGCATCATGGCGCAGGGGAATATCACGCAGATTCTCTCCAGCAAACCGGAGGACCGGCGCCTGGTGTTTGAAGAAGCGGCGGGCATAACCAAGTTCAAAAGCCAGAAGAAAGAGGCGCTCCGCAAGCTGGAGTACACCGACCAGAATTTGCTGCGCGTCTCCGATTTGATCCGCGAAATCAAACGGCAGATCGGCTCGCTCCAGCGCCAGGCCGGCAAGGCGCGCCGTTACAAAGGGCTGATGCGCGAGTTGCAACATCTGGACACACAGTTCGCGCGGCACCAGTTCGACCTGCTCCAGGCCGAGGTCAGCGTGCGCCAAGCCACGCTCGCCGAACTTCGGGCCGAGATGGAAAGCCGGTCCGAAACGGTCCGCCGCAGTGAGAACGAGCTGTTTCAACTCCGCGGGCGATTATCCGAACTGGAGCGCGAAATCAGCGACGCGCGGCAGCAGGGCCTGGAACTCAAGGCCCAAAGCGACCAGCACGAAAGCCGCATTCATTTCAACAAAGAACGGCTGCTGGAGCTGGAGGCGCAACACGGCAAGGCCCTCTCCGACATCGCCCAGGCCGAGGAACGCCGCCGCGCCGCCGAATCCGAACTCGCGAGCGCGACCGAACGGTTGAGCGCGTCGAATGCCGCCCTCGACGGGCATCGCCGGATGTTGCACACGCGGCGCGAGCGGATGGAAAAACTGGAGGCTGAGTTGCGCCGGCAGCAGGAAGCCTTGCGCGAGGCCCAATCCGACGCGTTTGCCTTCGCCCAGCAACTCGCGCAGCTCCGCAACGAAGTCACCGCGCTCGACCTGCAAAAGCAAGGCAACGTCGTGCGGCTTGAAAAACTTTCCGCCGAGAAAATTCAACTCGAAGAAGAACGCCGGCGGCTCGAAGCCCGCCTGCAGGAGTTCGCGGCGAACGTCGAGGCGGCGCAACTGAGCGCGCGGACGCGCCATGGCACGCTCGAAGCACGGCAGCGGCGGCTGGCCGAAATCGAGCAGGAACTCCACCGCGCCGGCCACGCGCTCGCGGAACTGCTGCGCCAGCAAGCCGAGACGCGCTCGCGCCTCAACGTGCTCGAACAATTGCAGGCGGATCACGAAGGGTTCGGGGCGGGCAGCCTCGCGGCGTTGAAACAAAGCCAGGCGGTGCTCGGCTCGCTCGCCGACCGGATTCGGGTGCCGGACCAATATATCGCCGCGATCGAGAGCGCTCTCGGTCATCACGTGCAACTCGTTCTCACCGAGCAACCCGGCACGGCGGAACAAATCCTCGCCGACCTCAACGCAAGCGGCAAAGGGCGGGCCAGCGTCGCGCCTTTGGCGATCTGGCGCGGCCCCGAAGACGCCGTCCGCGATCCCGCGGATTCCCCCGCCGAAAGACCATCGTCAGAGTCGGCCCCGGCAGCCGCCGAGGAGGTGCTGCGCGATGATCCGGCGTTCGCACTGCCTGCCCGGCCGGATTCCGATGCCGCCGCCGCGTTTCGGTCAGCGATCCCGGCGTATTCCGTGGTCGAGGCGGACGCCGCGGTGCGACCGCTCTTGCAGCGATTGCTGGGGCTGGCGCGCATTGTGCCCGATCTGCCGACCGCGACGGCGGCATGGCGCGAGTGCCACGGCGCGTTCGACTTCGTCACGCTTGCCGGCGAACTGCTTAGCCGGCACGGCGTTTATACCGGCGGCTCCGGCAACGGTTCGAGCCAGGCGCCGGCTTCGATCCTCGGCCGGAAAAACCAGATCGTCGAGTTGCAGGCGGCCGCGCAGGCGCTGGCGGGGCAAATCGAGCAAGCGAGCCGGCGCAAAGGCGGGTGGCAAAGCGAACAGACCGAATTGCAGGCCGGACTTCAACAGGCACAGACCGAACTGCGCGAGGAGGAAGTCGCCATCGCCACGCGCCAGGGCGAGTTCAACGCGCTGCAAAATTCCCACCGGGCATTGCTGCAAAAGATCGACACAGTCGTTTACGAAATCCAGAGCCTGGCGGAGCAGGCCGAGGAAGGGTCGGAAAGACGCGCCGCGCGGGTGGCGCGAATTGGCGCGCTCGAAACGCGAGAGCAATCGCGGCAAAACGAAGTAGCGGACCTGACCGCGGGCCTGGAAGGGTTGCGGCAGCAGCGCGAGGCGGCCAATGCCGACCTGACCGAGACGAAGATCGCGCTGGCCACCGAGGAACAGTTGAGCGCATCGTTCCGCCAACAACAGCAGCCGCTCGAACAGCGCATCCGCGAACTGGGGCAACTGGCCGATCAGCGCCGCGCCGAGATCGGGCACTTCGCCAGTCGCAAATCGCAATGGGAAACCGAGATTGCGGAGTCGCGCCGCCAGGTCCAGCGCTTGCAGGGCGAGCGCGAGGAGGTGAACGCGCAGGCGGAGGAGTTAGCGGCGCGGCAGCAGACGGCGGAAGCCGAGAGCCTCGCGCGCGAAGAGAGCCTGCGCGGCGATCGCCAGCGGCTGGCCGAGGCGCAGCAGCAGTGCGGCGCGCTGGAGGTTGAACTCGCCCAAAAGAACATGGCGGCGCAACACCTGTGCGAGCGCATCCAGCAAAAGTACCAGGTGAACCTCAACGACGTGCGCAGCGAGTGCATCACGATCACCTTCGCCGATGAAGGCCCGGCCCAGGTGCAAATCCTCACGCCGGAGGAAATGGCCGCAGCGGGCGTATCGACCGATTGGGTGGCCGTGGCCGGCCAGGTGGAAGCGCTGCAGCGGCGCATCGACGAGATGGGGCCGGTGAATCTCGTCGCCATCGAGGAGTACGAAGAGACCGAGCAGCGCCATCAGTTCCTCACCCGGCAACACGACGACCTGGCGCAAGCCAAGACCCAGTTGCTGGAGGTGATCAACCGCATCAACACCCAGACCACGCAACTGTTCACGGAAACCTTCGGCAAAATCCGCGACAACTTCCGCGCGCTGTTCGCCGAGGTCTTCGGCGGGGGCAAAGCGGACTTGATCCTCGTCAACGAAGGCGAAGTGCTGGAGAGCGGCATTGACATCGTGGCCCGGCCGCCGGGCAAACAGTTGCAGAGCATTTCGCTCCTCTCCGGCGGCGAGCAGACGATGACGGCGGTAGCGCTGTTATTCTCGATCTACCAGGTGAAGCCCAGCCCGTTCTGCGTGCTCGACGAGCTGGACGCGGCGCTTGATGAGTCGAACATCAACCGGTTTGTCCGGGTCTTGCAACGTTTCCTGGCTCACTCGCAATTCATCCTCATCACGCACAACAAACGGACCATCGGCATGGCGGACGTGCTCTACGGCGTGACAATGCAGGAACAAGGGGTGAGCAAGATCGTGAGCGTCAAATTCCACAAGGCCGATGAGGTGGTAATGGATCACGCCCCGGCCCCGCTGGAGCCGCCGTCGTCCGCCCGGCCGGTCGAAGAGGAGGAAGACAAGCTGCAAGCGCGCGAAGAAACGCTGGAAGTGGTGCTGGCGCCGTAGGCGGAGGATTGTGCGCCCGGCGGATCCTATTCCGCGCTCCAGCCGCCGAGGGCGCTCCACCAATTGGCGATCGCGGGATAGTTGTCCAACTGCTGTTCCAGCACCTCTTTGAGCCGCGTCACGCCGCCGCGGCGATGGAGTTCGGCGCCGATAGTCTCCGCGGTGCGCCGCCGCTGGTCGTAGGAAAGGAAATGCGGCGCTAGCAGCGGTTCGCGTTGTTCCAGGTTCGCCCAGGAAATTTCCTCGCTGGCGCTAATCAGCTCTTTGAGCACGGCCACCAGTTCCGTCTCGGTCAACGCGCTCAATCCACCCGCCAGACGCGGATGCAATTCGGTGGCGGCCTCTGCGGTGGACGAAGAGGCAGTGGCGGGTTCGGGCGGCAGGGGCGCGCCGGCCGGCTGGAACTTCAATGGATCGCCGATTTTTCTTAACGCGCGGCTGGTAGCGGTTCGTAATTGTTCGAGGGCGAGCTGGGATTCCGGCTCGGTTTCATCCCGCAGCTTGAGAGTGCCAACCAGCGCCCAGATGGCGCCCGGATCCTTGAGCTCGCCCAGCGCCGTCGCGGCGGCGGTGCGAACCGCGTATTCCGGGTCGGATTGGAGCAATTCGGCCAGCGGACCGACGGCGCGCGGGTCACCGATGCCGCCCAAAGCGCCGCCGGCCATGCGGCGCACGGTTGGGTCCTGGCTGCTTAACGCGTCAAGCAGCGGGCCGACGGATTTGCTGCCTAATTTTGCCAGGGCCTCCGCCGCCGAATCATTGACCTCGGCGTAGGCGAGCAAGTCCACAAGCGGTTTGATCGCCCGTTCGCTGCCGGCGCGGCCCAGTTCGCGCGCCGCGCAGCGGGAGACACCATCCAGCCGGGCCAGCGCGCCGACGAGCAGATCGACCGCTTTGGCGTTGCCGATCCGGCCCAGTTCGAGCACCGCGTCAAAAGCCTCCTGGGCGTTGCCCGGACTCTTCAACGCGCTGCCCAACTTCGATAACTTGAACGCTTCGAATATCATGGAGAATGGTACGTCGTCTCGTCCCAGGCCGCAAGTTTCGCCAGTTGTCGGCGTCGTGCGTTTGTGAACCGGAGGAAACAGGAGACGAGAAAGAGGGCCTCTGTTCCGTTATCTCCTGTTTAACGGTCTTGGGCGCCCGCCGGTTCTCGGCTCATTCCTCGGCGCTGCTCAGGCGGGCCAGGACGCTGAAATCTTCGAGGGTGGTGGTGTCCCCTTTGATCTCGGTGCCGGCGGCGACTTGTTTGAGCAGGCGGCGCATGATCTTGCCCGAGCGGGTCTTGGGCAGGGCTTCGGCGAAGCGGATGTCATCGGGCTTGGCCACAGCGCCGATTTCCTTGGCGACGTGCTGGCGCAGCATTTCGCGCAGTTCGGCATCGGGCTGGACGCCGGTCTTCAGCGTGACAAACGCGACCAGGGCCTGGCCCTTCAATTCATGCGGGCGACCGACGACGGCGGCTTCGGCGACGTGGTGATTGCTCACGAGGGCGCTCTCGACCTCCGCGGTACCGATGCGGTGGCCGGCCACGTTGAGCACGTCGTCGATGCGGCCAACGATCCAGAAATAGCCGTGGTCGTCCTGGCGGCAGCCATCGCCGGTGAAATAGCTGCCTTTGACTTCGCTCCAGTAAGTCTGCCGGTAACGTTGCGGATCGCCCCAAATGCCGCGCAGCATGCTGGGCCACGGTTGGCGGAGGACCAGTTTGCCGCCGCTATCGCGCGGGACGGGATTGCCCCGGTCGTCCACCACTTCGGGGAGCACGCCGAAGAACGGGAGCGTGGCGGTGCCGGGTTTGGTCGGGGTCGCGCCCGGCAGCGGCGTGATCATGATGGCGCCGGTCTCCGTCTGCCACCACGTATCGACGATGGGACAGCGCGACCCGCCGATGACTTCGCGGTACCACATCCACGCTTCCGGGTTGATCGGTTCCCCGACGGTGCCGAGCAAACGGAGCGAGGTCAGATCGTGCTTCTTCGGCCAGTCCATCCCCCACTTCATGAAGGCGCGAATGGCAGTCGGGGCGGTGTAGAGAATGGTCACGCCATATTTTTCGACGATGCGCCAGACGCGGTCCGGCTCCGGCCAGTTCGGCGCGCCTTCGTACATCAGGCTGGTGGCGCCGTTGGCCAGCGGGCCATAGACCACGTAACTGTGGCCAGTGACCCAGCCAATGTCGGCGGTGCACCAGAAGAGGTCGGTTTCTTTCAAGTCGAATACCAGTTTGGCGGTCAGCTTGACGCCGAGGAGATAACCGGCGGTCGTGTGCAGAATGCCTTTGGGTTTTCCCGTCGAGCCGCTGGTGTAAAGGATGAACAGCGGCGCTTCACTGTCCATTTTTTCCGGCGGGCAATGGGTGTCCACGTGCTGCATCTCACGGTGCCACCAAACATCGCGGCCTTCCTGGATCTGAATTTCGTTGTCGGCGCGGCGCAGGACGATGACGCGGTCAATCGTCGCCGCAAGCAGGTGGCCTTGCACATCCTTGAGCGTGAGCGCTTCGTCCACATTCTTCTTCAATGGGACGATTGCGCCACGGCGAAATCCGCCGTCGGCGGTGATGACCATCTTCGCCTGACAATCGTAAATCCGATCGGCGACACTTTGGGCGCTGAAGCCGCCGAACACGACGGAGTGGACCACGCCAAGGCGGGCGCAGGCGAGCATGGCGACGGCAGCTTCGGGAACCATCGGCAGATAAATGATGACGCGGTCGCCCTTTTTGAGGCCGTTACGTTTCAGCACGTTGGCGAAGCGGCAAACCTCGCGGTGGAGTTGCTTGTAGGTGAACACGCGTTCTTCGCCCGGTTTGCCTTCGCCGGCCGGTTCACCCTCCCAAATCAGCGCGGCCTTGTTGGCCGTGGGGGTGTCCAGGTGGCGGTCCAGGCAGTTGGCGCTCACGTTAAGCTGGCCGCCGACGAACCATTTGGCGAAAGGGAGCTTCCATTGGAGGGTTTTTCTCCACGGTTTGAACCAGACCAACTCGCGCCGGGCCTGTTTGGCCCAAAACTTCTCAGGAGAGTGGATCGATTCGTGGTAGAGCTTGCGGTACTGCGTCATCGACTTGACGAGCGCGCCGCGCGAGAATTCCATGGCCGGCGGGAACAGGCGATGTTCTTGCAGGACGGAAGTGATGTTGACGGCAGCGGGGCGTTGGTTTGCGGCCATAATGCGAATCAGGACTTCGCGGCGCATTTTAGAAGCGGGCTTGCCGGCGTCAACGTTGGAAGTGGCGATGGGGTCGCGCCGGAGGGAAGCGGCCTGGAGGCGCCTGCCGGATGGAGGGTTCAAAGCAAGCCAAGTGAGGTGGTTGTGTCCTTGCCGGCTCGTTCCTGGCTGGATTTTACTTTATCAGGCGGAAAAAATTCTGCTGCGTGGTCGGGGAGAGCATCAGGATGTTTGACGGACCTAGGAGCTTCGAGCTGGTGGAAAGGTCGATCCAGTTGGTCGCCGGCAGTTGGTCGGTTGATTCCACGCGAAAGCCCAACGCGGCTGCGGGCCAGGAAAGCAAGAGATCGCCGCCGGCGCGGCCGATGGTCAGCTTCGGCGGCGTGACAAGTCCGAGCTTGGTAACGAAGATGTCACGGTCGGGACTAGGGCTGCTGGTCGTGAGATTGGTGGTTCCGAAGGTGGCGGTGGCAACAAAAATGCCCGTCAAATAAAGGTTGCCCGCTGTGTCTCCCGCAATGGCATAGCCGACATCCAGATCGCTACCTCCGGCTTGGCGGACCCAGAGAAGATTGCCCGCGTCATCGTACTTGGCCACGAAGATGTCATCCAGTCCAGCGGTGGGAACATTGGTGGGGCCGAAATTGGCGATGCCCGAAAAATAACCGGCGACGCACGGATTCCCCATTGGGTCCAGCGTCACGCCAAAGCCCCCGTCGCCATAGATGGAATTGTTGCCGCCGGCAACGCGGGCCCAGAGCAGATTCCCGGCGCTGTCATATTTGACCAGGAACACGTCCACTCCGCGGCCGATGACATTGGTATCGCCAAAGGCGGCCGCGCCAAAGATTTTTCCTGTCACATAAGCGTTACCCGCGGCGTCCGCGGCAATGGCATCGCCCTGATCTTCGTTCGTTCCGCCGGCTTGGCGGACCCAAAGCAAACTGCCTGAGCTATCATACTTGGCGACGAAGATGTCGCTTAAACCATTGGTCCCGGTGCCGGCGAGATTGGTGCTGGCAAAGGTGGCGGCGCCGGCAAACGCTCCGGTCACATAAACATTGTTTGCGGCGTCCACCGCGATGCCATTGCCGGCATCGTCGTTGGTGCCGCCCGCGCTGCGTGCCCAAAGGAAGTGGCCCGCACTGTCACATTTGGCCACGAAGATGTCGTCGGAGCCAGAGAAGTTAGCGAGGACATTATTTCCAAACCGGGCGGTCCCATCGAAGTAGCCGGTCACGTAAACGTTGCTGGCAGTGTCCAAAGCAATGGCACTGGCCACATCATCATCGCGGCTGCCGGCCAGGCTCACCCAGACCAGGTTTCCTGCAGGGTCGTACTTGGCAACGAAAACGTCCGATTTTCCGGTGCTGGTCAGATTTGTGGGACCGAAGCTGGCATTGCCTTGAAAAAACCCGGTGACGAACACGTTCCCGGTCCCGTCCACGGCAATCCCGAGACCTTCATCGTAGGCGGTGCCGCCGGCTTGGCGCACCCATTGGAGAGTTCCCGCGGCATCATACTTAGCCACAAATACATCCTCCAACCCGCTGCTGCTCAGGTTGGTTTTGCCGAACGTGGCGGTGGCGGAAAAAAATCCTGTCACATAGACGTTGCCGGATGCGTCTGCCGCGACGCTGTACCCGGTGTCAATGTCACTGCCGCCAGCTTTGGCCGCCCAAAGAAAGTCCGGTGGCGGTTCCCCCGCCGAACCAAGCCAGGCCGTGAGCACAAGAATCGAAATCAACGGCGCCAGGGATTTTCTTAGGAGCGGCGTCAATCTTCGGTGGAGGGCCTTCAAGCAAACAGCAACCATCCCTTGCATTGCTCCGAGAAACCCGCTCGCTTGGTAAGGCTGCATGACAAACAAACTGCACTGCCTTAGATACTGCGTCAGCGTTCCGCGGTTCAAAACCCGCGGTCGCCGCCACTCGTTGCGCGGCGACCGCCAGGCGAAGGCTCCGCATTCCCAGGATGGGCTAGAAGTTGACGACGATGTTGGGGTTGAAGTCACAAGTGTCCACATTGAATCCAACTGTCAGGCTCTTGCGCTTGCCGTGGATGATCGCCGCCACGGTCACCTGATACGACCCCGGCAGCAATTGGATCGGATTGGACACCGTGCCGTATTCGCGATGATACTGGAAAGGTTGGCAGGGCGCCGCCGGCGTCACGGTGA
>WNGL01000471.1_pt1 | contig 80297 bp, 59 predicted proteins | sample 5400591 | NCBI WGS metagenome assembly WNGL01 (sample SAMN13153377, study PRJNA577476) | soil metagenome | isolation source: 80 cm soil or saprolite under Garry oak tree replicate 1 | place: USA:California | collected 2016-06-15 | reverse complement strand
TGGCGGCAGGTCTTGCCGTTACTGCCTGCGGAGCTGATGTCAGACACTCCGGGTCACCCCGGGTGCGGTCGGCCGTGAAACAGGAACCCCAGCCGGTGACGGCTGGAATCCCCGTCCTTCAGGGCGGGGAGTAGTCAAGTCTCCTCCGGGGGTTATCTCGCTCGTGCCGGCCGGGCGGCTGGCTGGCAGCGGCGGGCGGGCGCCGGGGCGGTGCGGTCCTTCACCGGCGGCCTGCCGGCGGGGTGGCCTGGCGTGGCTGTGCCGTCGCGGCCCGGGCGGCGTGCCGCCCGGGCCGCGGGCGGGGCTCCCGGCGTGGCGCGGCCCCGGCGGGCGGGCCGGGGAACTCCAGGACGGGCAGCGTGCCGTGGCCGCCGTCGCTGGGGCGGGCGGCGGTGTCGGCCCGGGCAGATGCCCGGTGCCTGCCCGGGGCCCGGCGGATGCCGGCGGACAGGTTCTGGTCTGGCGCCGGCCCGCCGCGGGCGGTGCCCGCGGCGGCGGCGTGATCGAGCCGGCGGGCGGCGCGCCAGGGGGCGGTTCCGGCGCGCAGCAGGCGCATCAGCCAGGCGGCGATGTCGCCGGTGATCTCGCATGTCCGCGCCCAGATGTCCCGCCAGGCGTGCTGTGCCCGGCCGGGGTCGGAGAACCGCAGCCGCCCGGCGTGCGCGTCGCCGGCCAGCTGCCCGGCGCTGCCGGTCAGGCGGCGCAGCTGTTCCCAGGTCACGTTGCCGTGCAGGCCGGGGATCTGCCGGGCGGCTGCCTGCTGGGCTGCGGCTAGCAGGGCGGCCTGGTCCCGGCCGGCCAGCCAGCTGTCAGGGTCCGCGCCGGGTGCGGGCTGCATTCGGGCCTCGCCCAGGCCGGCCTGTCCGGTCCCGTCTGCCGTGCCGGCGGCGAGCAGCCGCGCGAGCTGGTCTTCCAGGGCGGCGACCCGGACGGTCAGCTCGGCGAGGCTGGCAGGCGCGGCAGCGGCCTGGCCGGCGGGCCGGCCCTGGGCGGGATCCGGGCCCTGCTGATCCGGGTGCTGGCGCCCGGCGGCCGGGCGTGTCCTGGCGGCGTGGCGGGCGGGAATCGCGACGTCGACCCGGTCCCGGCTGGAGTAGGTGTCCGTGCGGGGGCCGCTGATGCCCTCGGTGGTGATCCGCACCCGTGCCCCGGAGGTTTCGGTACCGGTGACCTCGCGGATGTCCAGGCCGCCGCCGGGCAGGTCGTAGCGGGTCAGGTCGCCTTCGCCGACGAGCGTGGCGTACAGCGGAGCGGCGGCGCGGCCGGCGGCCTCGGCCTGGTCGAACTCGCCGGCCCGCAGCCGGTCCCGGTAGGTGAGCCCGGCGTACGGGTCGGTCCCGGCGGGGCTGATCAGGGCCGGGTGCATCGCGTACAGGCCGCTGTCGCCGCGGCGGACGACCTGCAGCAGGCCGCCGGGCGGCCGGTCCGGGCCGGGGATGGCCCCGGCGGCGATGCCGGCCCAGGCCGGCCCGAAGGGGCCGTCCGGGCGGCAGTCCAGGCGGGTGCCGTCGCGGTAGACGCGCCGGCCCGGCCGCCCGCCCGAGGCGGTGTCGGCGGGCACGGGCGATATCTCCCCGGCATCAGCCAGGGCAGGAGCCGCCCGGGCCGGGCGGGACGGGGCAGGGCTGCCGGGCGGGTCAGGCATCAGGTCCTCCAGCGGGTCGTCTGGGCCGGGCTCCTGACGGGCTGGCCGGTCAGCAGGCCGGGTCAGCAGCCTGACGGCCAGGACGGCGTAGGCGTGCAGGTTCAGGCTGAAGCTGCCGCAAGGCAGGGCGAGGGGCGGCGCGGGAGGCGGGGGCAGCGCGAGGCGCGCCGCCTGCGGGCCCGGCCGGGGCCCGGTCCCTGGTCCGGGCCCGGTCCCTGGTCCGGGGCTGGCCGCGGCGCCGGGAGCCGGGGGCACAGGGCCGGTCAGCGGCCCGCCGGCGGGGATGAACTCGACCCCGGGGTCGTCGGTGCCGCGGTGCGCGTACACCCACAGGATCGTCCTGCCGCCGGGGCCGGGCAGTGCGCCGTGGATCTCGGTGGTGTCGGTGGCGCCCTGCCGGAGGGGCGGCTCGGTGACGGTGAGCGGCTCGCCGGGAAAGCCGGCGCTGACCAGGATGTCGCCAGGCCCGACCTGGGAGAGCGGCTTGCGGAATTCGGGCGGCCAGGGAGGCAGGACGCTGGCGAGCCCGGCGACCCGGGCCAGCGCGGTCGCCTCGCCGCCGTCACCGCCGGCGGCGGCGCCGGGCAGCGGCAGCAGGCCCGGGCTGTCACCGCCGCCGGGCGCGGCACCGGGCATGCGGCGGGGGAGCGGGCCGCGGCCGTGCCGGGCCAGCGCGGCGCTGATGATCGCCTCGGCTGCCCGGCGGGCGATGCCGTCCAGTTCGGCGGCGGCCTGCTGCAGGGCGTCGCGGGCTGGAGTGCCGGGGATGGCGTAACCGCCGGCCAGGATGGAGTACTGCAGGCGGGCGCGGGCGGCGTCGGCGAGCAGCTGCTGCCGGGCCGGCGTCAGTCCCGCCTGGATCCAGCTGCGGATCTGCGCCCAGGTCAGGGTGCTGTCGCGGGCGCCGTCCGGGGCGCCGACCCGGATGCGGATGCCGGACCGGTCATACTCGAGCAGCTCGCTGGCGCCCGCGTCGGGTTCGCCGTCGTGCCGCCCGCTGTCGGACTGGTGCCAGGCCGGGTCGCGGCCGTTCTCGATCACCGCGGCGAGCTGTTCCGGTGCCATCCGCCGCAGCGCGATGGCCAGGTCGCTGCCGTTGGCGGGCGCCGGCCCGGGGGCCGGCCGGGGGAAGGTCTCGCCGCATGTCGGGCACCAGGTGCCGCCCTCGCCGTCGTGCTCGGGGGCGTGGCCGTTTTCGGCGTGCCAGCCGTAGAACTCGGCCGCCCGCTCGGCTGGGCTGGCCTGCGGGATGCCGGCCGGGGCGGGCCCGGCCGCGGCGGCCGGCTGGCCGTCCCGGCGCGCGGCGGTCGCGGCGAGGGCGCGCACCTGGCCGGTGACGGGGATGTCGTGCAGGCCGGCCAGGGCCACGACGCCGGCCAGGCTGGCATAGGGGTACAGGCCGGCCTGCGCGGCGGCGTCGTAGCCGTGCAGGCCGGGGATCTGCGCGGCTTCGGCGGCGATGGCGGTGTCCTGCGCGAGGTCGTAGCCGAGCATCACGATCGCGCCGGGCCCGTCGCACCGGATATACCGGGGGCCGCCGTGCCGGCCGCGGAGCTGGCCGGCCCAGCCGGCCGCCATCTGCTGTGCGGCTGCCTGGTGCGCGGCGGCGAGCTCGGCGCCGGGCAGGTCTTCCGCGCCCGGGGGGCGGGGCAGGCGGTCGTAGTTGATGCCGGCCTCGCCGAGCTGCTCGGCGTAGCTGCCGAGCATGGCCCAGGCGGCGATGCTCATCTGCTCGCTCCACTGGCCGGCTGGCACGTCGGCCAGGAACATGCCCAGGCCGGTGTCGGCGGCGGTGAAGCCCGGGCCGCCGGTATCGGCGGCATAGCCGGGCAGGGCGGCCAGGAAGTCGACTGCGGCGTGCAGGCTGTCCCGGCGGCGCAGCCAGGCCCGCTCCGGGCCGCTCAGCCCGGCGTCCGGGGCCGGAGGCCGGGCAGGGCCGGCGGTGCCGGGGGTGGTGGCTGCGGGCCGGGGCGCGGCGCGGGCCGGGCCGCCGGGCTTCTCGCCGGGATCACATGTCAGGTGCGTGCGGTAGCCGAGGGCCTGGAGTGCGGGGTCGAGCGGCACGTCCGGGTCGTCGCAGACGGCGCACCGGGCCGCCTGCCCGCCGGTCCCGGGTTCCCCGCCGCCGGCGGCGGCCGGCATGATCTCGCCGGGCGAGCCGTCTACCGCGGCGGGCGGCGGGACAGGCTGCCCGCCGCGGTAGACGGCTTCGCGGCGGCTGCCGGGCCCGCCGGGAATGGTGCAGGCCGTCACCGGGCCTGTCATCATCTTGCTCATCGCCTGGGCGGCCGTGCGCGCCGATTCCTCGCAGCACGCGGGGAGGGTGGTCTCGGTCCCGAACGGGCCGCGGTAAGTGACCTCGTGCCGGTCGCTGCCGGCGGCCCCGGCCTGGTGGCGGTGCCGGGCCTCATCGAGCCGCATGGCCAGGCCGAAGGCGTCGGCGAGCGCCTGGTCCTTGTCCCCGGCGGGCGAGTCGCCGGCCGCGGTGCGGCGGAACGCGGCGAACGCGGCCAGAACCTGGTCTTCGCCGGCTGGCTGCGGGCCGGGTGCCAGATGGCGATCACCGTGATGGCGGGGATCGCGGCCTGCCCCGCGGGCGGGGGCCGGCGCGGCGGATCCGGCTGCGTCAGGTACCGGGGCACCGGGCCTGGCGGTGCCTGCCGGGGCGGGCTGGGCTTGCGGGAGGTCCTCAGGGCCGGGGGTGGCGCTGCGGGCGGCCTGGCGGGCGGCGTCGCCCAGCTCGCTGATCGCGGCCAGGACCTGAACTTGCTCAGGGGTGGTGGTGACCTGCTCCCGGCGGTAGGCGTCGGTACCGTCCGGGACGGCGGGCACCGCGGCGGCTGGCCCGTGGGCCTGCGCGGCTGCGGCCGTGACGCGGGCGATGCAGTCCCGCAGGATCGCGGCCGCGCCGCGGCCCGCGGCATCGAAGGCCTGTTCCCGATCGGTGCCGCGAACCTGGTCGAGCCAGCCGTCGCAGAACGCGGCGACCCGGCCGGCTTCCAGGAGGATCCGCAGGTCACCTGATGTCATTCCGGCGTCGATCCACCGGCGGGCCTGATCCCAGGTGAGCATGCCGTCACGCCGGGTCTGCCCGCTGGTGACGGTCCGGCGCAGGCCGCCGCCATGCCAGGCGGTCGTATCCTGCGGGTCGCCGGGGCCGCCGGCGCGGCCCGGGCTGAGCGGCGTGCCCTGGGTGATGAATGCCGCTACCAGCCGCGCGGACCCGGAGGAGCCTGCAGCGATGTGCTGCCAGGCGGCAGCCACGTCGGAGTTGGTGATCGGGGCGGCCGCGCCGGGCGCCGACGCGGCGTCCGGAAGCCGCCCGGCAGGCGTGTTCCCGGCGCCGGCCCGGCTTGGCCGGGCGGGCTCCGGCGGGGTGCCTGGCGCGGCGGGGGCGGCCTGCCGCGCGGGCGCGGGCTCCCCGGCCGGCTCCGGGCTGCTGGGCCCGGTGAGGAGACTGACGTCGAACAGGGCCGCTGGCTCGCCGGGATCATCGGAGGTTTCCGGGATATCCGGGACGGGTTCTGCTTCGAGATCTTCCAGGAGAAGCTGCTCGCCGCCAGTGTCCCCGGCGGGCGCGAACCGGTCTAGGGCGTCTTGCCACTGCGCGGCGTCGGGCGGCCAGATGTTACCCGGCAGGTTCCATGCGGTGACCGCTTCCCGGCAGGCGGCGATGACCTGGGCGGGGTCGCCGCTGTCGATCGCGGCGGCCAGTTTTGCCCGCTGGGCGCGGATCAGCCTGTTGTAGTCATGAATCATTTCCGGTGCGGGCCGCCGGGCCGGGGATGGGGCAGAGGCCGGGGCCGGGTCGGCGGCGGCCGGGGCCGGGCCGCCGGCCTCGGCGATTGCTGCGGCGAGGGCGGGGTGCTGGCGGGGGATCCGGACGGGGATGAGCAGGCCTGCGCCGGCGTGGTGCAGCGGGCTGCGGTGTTTTTTGAAGATGATGTCGTAGCTGTCCGGGTCCCCGGGCATGGGCTGCAGCCTGTCGACCTCGAGCTCGCGTGTGGTTCCCCCGGTGGTCAGCTCGACGATGTCACCGGGTTCGGCGAGGCTGGCGGACAGGAAGGCGAAGCCGGAGTCGCGGGGTGCAGCCGATGCCTCGGCGTTGTCGAATTGCTGCCATCGCTGCCGCTGCCTGTCATCAAGGCCCGGGTAGGGGTCGGTGTCGGCGGGCCAGGTCAGGGCCGGGTGCACGGCCTGGTAGCCGCTGCCGTCGTCCCAGCGGATGACCTGCAGCAGCCCGTCGCCGTCCGCCGCGTCCAGGGCGCCTGCCGCTACGGCCGCGCGGGTGCCGCTGGGACGGGCGGGCGGTTCGGGATAGACCGGGACGCGTACGGTCAGCAGGGTCCCGTTGGCGTATACCAGCCGTTCGGGGCGCCGCGGCCCGCCCCACGGCTGGTGCGCTGCCAGCGGCCGGGTGCCGGGCGGCGGCTGGGCCTGCGTGCGGCCGGGGCTGGCCGGGCCCGGGGCGGCGGCGGGCCGGGCGGCGGGGATGCGGGTGGTGAAGGGCTCGCGGGGATGGCCGAAGGAGGTGACGGGCCGGCCGTCGCATATGCCCTCGATCTTGGTTGTGCCGCCGGGCAGCAGCAGCGCCTCCCGGACCGTGATCACCGCGGGCGCGGTGCTGCCGGGCCGGGCGGCTTCGATCACGTCGCCGGGGTCGAGCAGGGCGGGCGGCAGCACGGCGGCCGCGCGGCCGCTGGCTGCGGCCTGGTCGAAGAGCTGCCAGCGTTGCCGCTGCCGGCGGTCGAGCCCGCGGTACGGGTCGGCGGTCAGCGGTGAGGTCAGGGCGGGGTGGATGACCGAGTAGCGCGGGGCTTCCCCGTCGGTTCCGGGTTGCCAGGCGACGACTTGCAGCAGGCCCGGCTCGTGCGGGCCGTCGCCGGGGATGATCCCGGCGGCTGTGCCGTGCCAGGTCTGGTCTGCGGCGGGGCCCTGGCAGCGCACGGCGATGAGGGTGCCGTCCTGGTAGACGGGCAGGTCCGGGTGGACCGGCCCGTGCCACGGGCGGTCCTGGGCGAGCGGGCGGGTGCCCTCGGGCCGGGCCGGGTCGCCCGCCGGCCGGGCTGGCTCGGTCGGGGCGCCGTCCGGTTGCAGCCAGGCGTCAGCTTGCGCGCCGGTAGCCGGCTGGCCGGGGGTGACCGGCAGCTCGGTCTGGCTTGTGGTGACCCGTGAGCCGCGGCTGATCTCGAATCCGGTCAAGGTGGCGCGGGTCACCGTGGGCTGCGGCCCGTCGGGGATGGTGAGGGTAATTTCCTGGCCGTGGCGGCGGATGAAGCTCACCTGCCAGTCCGGGGCGTCCGGGGAGGCGGGCGGGTCGATGCGGGCGGTGACCCCGCCGTGGCCGATCAGCCAGCCGGCCAGGCCGCGGATGGTCTGCGGCACCGGGCTGGCGGCCGGAGGGTTCCCGGCGGGGGGGCCGACGGTGCCGCCGGCCGGATCCGGGATGACGGTCAGGGTGCCGCCGGAAGCGCGCCAGGCCCAGATGGTTCCCTCGTCGTCCCTGACCCAGATCTGGCCGGCGGGTCCTTGCACGTACTCGCGGACGGGCCGCCCGGCGGCTCCGGCCGGCGCCTGACCTGGCTGCCCTGGCGCGGCGGCGAGCCGGAGCGCCGGCGGCGTGTCCTGCTGCGCGCCGCTCCCGCCGTCGGCCGGGCTGCCGGGGACGGCGGTCCGGTCCTGGGCGGCGGCCGCCGCATGCCCGGGCTGCGGGCCGGCAAGCTGCCCGGGTTCGGCGATCTCGAAGCCAGCCTGGTACTTGGTGCGGAACGTCTTGACGGGCGTATAGGCCTTGCGCAGTTCGCCGGCCGTGGCGTCGGCCCGGTCGCTGTCGAAGACGTACTGTGCGGTCCCGTCGCGGACGATCAGGTCGATGAGCCGGGCAGCTGCCCTGGCCGGCGCGGGCCAGTGAGCCCAGCCGTCGCCGTTGGCGTCGGCCCATGCCTGCAGGCTGGCCAGGGTACGGGTGGCCGGGCCGAGCACCGGGTGGTCGTGCCAGCGGGCGGCTGCCTCTTCGATCTCCACGTCGTTCATGAACCGCATCGGGACTCCGGCCGGGTCAGGGGGTGCGCCGTCCGCCGCGGCCGGCTGCCCGGCCTGCGCCGGCGTGAGCTGCGGCTGCGGGCCGCCCGCGCTAGCGGTGCCCGGTTCCGGCGGGGAAGACGGGCCGGCGGCCGCGGCAGGGGCGTCCGGGGCGGGGCCGGCGCCGGGCGGCGCGGCGGCAGGGCCGGCGGCGCGTGCCTCGCGTGCCACGGCGGCGGGTCCCCAGATATGCCGGGCTGCACCCTGCCAGCCGAGGACGACCGTGCCGCCGGCGGCCTCATCGCCCGGGCCGGTGACCCGCAGGTAGCCGCCGCCCAGGTCGGTGATCATCGCGGTGATGTCGCGGCCGCTGCCGGACCGGGCGAGGAACCGGCCCGGGCCCCGGTCAGGGTCGGCGGTGATGATCCCGGCCGGCTGGCCGTCGCGGGTGATCTCGAGCCAGGGATCGCCGGCCGGCGTAGCGGCGGCCGGGGCAGCCGGCGGCGGATCCTGGGCGGGGGCGGGCGCCTGTTCCTGTCCGGCGGCGGCCCGGATCGCCTGGGCGAGTGCCGGGTGATCCTGGGGGATGTACACGCCGAGCAGGTAGCCGGCCGGGTACAGCCGCGGGGACCTGGTGCCCTTGAAGGTGAACGCGACGCCGTCGTCGCCCGGGACGGCGGACACGACTTCGCGCACGTCGAACTGGCGGCTCCGGGGGCCCCGCTCGAGCTGCAGGACGTCACCCGGGACGGCCAGCTGCGCCGGCATGTAGGCGACGGGCGCCGGCCAGGCTTCGGCGGCGTCGAACGCCTCCCACCGGGCGCGGTCCCGCTCGCCGAGCCCGGCGTGGCGGTCGGTGCCGCGCAGGCCGGCCAGCGCGGGGTGGATGACCGCGTAGTCCCCGGTGTCATCCCACCGCACGACCTGCAGCAGCCCCGGCCCGTACTCGCTGTCCGGGTCGTGCTGGCTGTCCTGCGCGGAGATGACGCCGGCGGCGGTGCCCTGCCGGGCCTGGCCGCCGTCCTCGCCCTGGCCGTATGCGGTCAGCGGGGTGCCGTCGGCGTACACGAGCCGTTCCGGGCGCAGCGTCCCGCCCCAGCCGGCGTGCCCGCCCAGGGGCCGCGTGCCGGCCGGCGGCGCGGCGGCGCCTGGGCCGTCCTGCGCCGGCGCGGCCGGGGCCGGCGGTTCAGCGGCGCCCCCGGCTCCGGGCGCGGCAGCGGGCAGGGTATCTGGCGGCGCGGCGGTGCTGCTGCCCGCGGGAACCGCATCGCCGGGCGGGGCTTGCGCGGGCGGGGCGGCCGCCGCAGCCGCAGGCGGGCCGCTGGCCGTCCCGGCCCACGGCAGGCCCAGGTCCAGCGCCGCCTCTTCCATGGTCACCCCGGCTTCCTCAGCCGAGGAGTAGCCGTTGCCGGCGAGGTAGCGGGTCACCGCGGCGGCAACCTGGTCATCGGTGATGAACCGGACCGGCCAGGCGTCGGCGGCCTCCCAGCCGTACTGGCCGGCTGCGCCGGGCGGGGCGGCGGCGTAGAACAGGCCGTGCCTGAACTCGCCTTCCCAGGTCATCTCGCCGCCGACCGGGCGGGGCGCGTTGACGACCAGCCACCCCTCGGGGATCGCCTCCGGAGGCGCCCAGGCCGCCAGGTTCACCACCACCTCGCCGGGCCTGGCGGGCCCGCCGCCGGGAAGCAGGGCCGGATCAGCGGCGGGCCCGGCGGACGGCTCCGGCGCGCCAGCTCCGGGAGGCGTGCTGTAGCGCCAGGCCCACGCCAGGGGACCGGGGTCCAGGTTCTTCCTGGCGCGGGTCAGCGCGACGTACATGGCGCGCAGGTCCTCGGCCGGCGGCATCTTGACCTCGCCGGTGGCGGGGTCTTCCTCGGGGCCCTTGAAATCCCCGGCGATCCGCACGTTGTCCCATTCCAGGCCCTTGGCCTGGTGGACGGTGCCGATGGTGAGGTCGTGCGGGTCTTTCTCGCTGACCAGGCCGCCGAGGATGTCGATCAGCCCGTCGGGCCCGTGTTCCCTGATGAGGCGGACGAAGGTCTGCAGGTGCTTGTAGTTCTCGTCGGAGAAGGCCAGCTCGGCGACTTCGTCCCAATCCCGGAACTGGGCGAGGTCGGGATGCTTGGCGCGCCGTCCTGCCCGCAGGTCGCGGGCGGCGCGGGCGAAGGCCATGAGGTCTTCCCCGCGGTCGCTGGCGAACGCGACCCGCTTGCCCTCGCTGATCGCGGTGACGGCTTCGGCGACGGCGGTGGCGTTGGTGCGGCAGACGACAGCGTCGAGTTCGGTGACCGGTCCGATCACGGTGGTGGCGGCCGGGTTGCCTTCCAGGCGCAGCGGCGAGCCGAGAAGCTGCAGGTACAAGTTGGCGAGTTCGGCCAGGGCCTCGCTGAACCGCCAGGACCTGGTCAGCGAGAGCTGGCGGGCGCCGGGGAAGCGCCGTATCACGTGGGGCAGGGCGTCCTGGGCGCCGCGGAACGCGTAGATGGACTGCTGGGAGTCGCCGACGAAGATGAGCTGCGCGTGATGGCTCTGGGCGAGGATCACTTCCCGCATGCAGTCGTTTACGTCCTGCGCCTCGTCGAACATGATGACGTTGGCGTCGATGCGCGGGCTGGACAGCGCCCATACCTTGAGGTAGTCGTCGAAGCTGACCTGGAGGGCGCGGCCGGTGCTGCACAGCGCGGCGTTGCCGGGATCGCTGATGTCAGCCCAGGCCTTGCGCGCGTAATCGACGACTGTGCGTGCGAGCCGGCTGCCGGGCTGTGCGGTGAGTTCCGGGGGCAGGTGCCGGGCGGCTGGCTCGGCGGCGTCGCTGTCGCGGAATTTCCTAATGGCGGCCATCACCAGCCCGGCGACATAGTCGGGGCCGACTGGCACGCCGTCGACGGTGGGCTGTTCGGTGATGCCGAGTACCTCAGCCCACTGGTCGGGCCGGGCTGCGCCCTTCGGCCCGTTCTCCAGCTTGGCCGCGTAATCGGTTTGCAGCAGGGCCCGCCTGGCGAGGGCGTGCATCGTCGACGGGGTCACGTTGGGCCCGAACCGGCCCTTCCGGGCATCCTGGATGACCGACTTGGTGAACGACGTGTAAACGATCACGTCGTCCGGGCGGGCCTCGCCGATGGCACGAGCGACCGCAGTCAGTGTGGTGGTCTTGCCGGTGCCGGCCAGGGCCTGCACGACCAGGTGCTCACCGGCTACGGCTGCGGTGCAGATTTCCTGCTGCTGCGAGGTCAGCGGGAACGCGGCGGCAGAGGCTCGGGCACCTGCTTCCCGGATGGCGGCGGCCTGCCCGACCTCGGCGTCGAGGCGGGCCAGTGTCTCCCGGATCGCCGTGACGGCCTGGCCGCGTCCGGTGATCGGCCCGTTGTACTCCCAGCACTGGCGCTGTTTGCGCCACCCGAAGTGGTTGTCCCGCAGTGCCTGCCTGAGCTCGTCCGGGTCCTGGGCGTAGTCGGTGCCTGCGATCACCGGGTTCCGCCGGGTGGCGTCGATGCGAATCCGGGCCGTCAGCGTTCCCCGCGCCGGCCGGGCTGGAGCCGGCGCGACCCCGGTCGCTTCCGGCCCGGGGTCCTGGCCGGCTGGCATGCCGGTCCCGGCGGCCGGGGCGGCGCCTGCGATTCCTGTAGTGCCAGATGCCTGGCGGGGTTCCTGGTCAGCTACCGGGGGAACGTGGCGGGGCTCTTCCGTGCCAGGCGGTATCCCGCCGACGGGCGCTCCGGGCTCCCTGGCAGCGGCGGGCACGGCAGCCGGGTCCAGGTCCGTGCGGCCCGGTTCTGCGGCGGCCGGGACGTCGTGTGGCCGCTGGCCCGGCTGGCCGGGGGACAGGTCGCCGACTCTGATCGTGACCGTCGCCCACTTGGGGCCGCGGCTGGCATTAAGGACCTGGACGGGCCGGCCGAGTTGCCTGCTAATCAGGGTTTCCGTGTAATCAGCGGCGGCGTCCCCGGTGAGCTGGAGCTCGTCCTGGGTGCGGTGCGGCATGGTGATCTTGTAGGTGCCCGGCCCAGTGGCGGCGGTCTCCAGGTGGGCTTGCGGGCCGACGACGCCGGTGGCGCGGATCGCGGCGGTGATCCGCGCGGTTTCGGTGCCCTGCTGACGGGCGCGCCGCTGGGTGCTCAGCTCCAGTGCCCGTTCCAGCAGGAAAGTGGCCGGCGCGTCCGGCCCGATCTGCGCGCGGGCCGCTTCCAGCCCGGCTTGCAGGTCCTCATGGGCGGCGCCGTCAGGGACGTAACCGGGATCCCGTAGCCGGCCGGACACGGCCTGCGCGGCTGCGATCTGCGCCGCCCGGTCTAGCGGCCCGCCCGGGGCCGCGCCTGCCGTCCCGGCTGCGTCGCGTCCGGCGGTGCTGGTTTCCGCGCTCCCGCCTGCGCCTGGCTGTCCTGCGCCGGTCCCCGGTGCGGCGGGTTGCCCTGCCTGGCCGCTGCTGGCGGCAGGCGGCGCGGCCGGGGCCGGGCCGCCCGCCGCCGCGGCGATGTCATGCCGGGCCCGTTCGTACAGGGCTGCCTGGAGGGGGTTCAGGAGCTCGGCATCGTCGAGCAGGGCCAGCGCTTCACCGTAACAGCCCTGGTCGTAAGCGGCCTTGGCGGCGCGGGCGAGTTCTTTCGCGGCAGCGGCCCGGTCCTCGTAGGACGCGCTGGCGCCGGCGGGCCGCCCGGCGGCGGGGCCGCCCGCGATGCAGCGGCCGATCCAGTCCCATTCGGGCGGTATCGCGTCCATCATCTCGGCGATGTACCGGCCAGGAGACCCGGTCCAGGCGTAGCCAGCCGCGTCGGATGCGATCTTGTCGGTGATCGCGGCTTCCCGGGCGGGCGCGAGCACCAGGCCAGGGCTGGCAGCCTCAGCGCGTCGCAGATGCTGCTCAGCGGCGGCCATGTCGCCGTGGCGGGCACACTGGATCGCGCTGGCCAGGTGCTCGGCGACAGCCTGCTCATGGTCAGGGCCAGCGGGCAGGTGCGGGAACAGGTGGGCGACCCGGCGTGGCCAGCCGGAGATGCCGCTGGCCGCGGTGAAGATGTCACCGTCGCAGGCGGCAGACCATTCGTCGGCCGTTTCCCGGTAGGTGCACAGCCAGGCGATCGCCCGGCCTGGTGTGGTGACCTGCCGGCCGGCGAAGACCTCCCGGGTGCCGTACTCAAAGGAGACTGCGGGCGTGGCCGGGCTGACCTCACCGGTCACCTTGTGGGTGATGGTGGTTCCCGGCTCCGACAGCGATACGAACACGCGGCCGCCGGCCCGGGAGACGTGGACCTCCAGACGGCATGCCCGGGCCAGTTCCCTTGCTTCGGTGAGCGTGATCGGGTAATCCGGCTCAAGCCGCGCAAGCGGCACCGGGTCGAGCGGCTGGGCCTGGCCGCGCCACGTCTCGGCCCATTCCCCGGCGGCGGTGACCGACAAGTACCCGGCCGCGGCCCGCGGCGACGCGGAGGTGATCACGCAGCGAAGGAGGTCCCCGCCGGCGGCGGCACGGTACACGTGGAAAGTCCGGCCTTGCTCTGCTGCCATCTGCGCGGCGTCCCGCGCCGCCAGCCAGATCGGGGCTACGGCGGTATCGCGGTGATCGCCCGGGCCGGTGTCCTGGCTGGCCACAGAGGCATTGGGTGCTGGGGCGGAACCGCCCGGGACAGGGCTTTCATCCGGGCCGCGACCGCCGGTCGCAAGGGTAACGATTGTGCCGTCCAGGCCAGTTCCGGCCCGCAGCACGATGACGAACCCGCGGATCCCGAGGGCGAGCCCGATAAGCCGCTCTGCGTAGCCGTAGGCGCCGCTGTCGAGCTCAAGTGCCCGGACGACGGAGTCCGGGACGCGGAGGTCATAGGTCAGCGGCGGCTCACCGGGGGCCTGGGTGACCTGGATGCCGGCTGCCCCGGGCGATCGTCCGGCCGTGCTGATCGCCTCGGCGATCCGCCCGGCCGCGTCCCGCGCCTCCCGCGCGCCGGCGGGATCATGGCGCGCTGCTTGTTCCGCCGCGCCAGCCTCATCATCTGCGGGAGCCGGGCCCGCTTCGGCTGCCGCTAGCCCGCCGCCGGGCGTGCCAGGGCCGGCGGGGAGCTGGACGCCGGGGAAGCCGCCCGCGATAGCGGTCGCGGTCATCCGGCTGGCCACATGGCTGGCCCTGCGGGCGGCCTCGTCCAGGAGCGCGCAGAACCGGTCACCGTGATCTTCAGGGCCGGCGCCGGCCAGCGCCTGGACGGCGTCTGCCCATGCGGTGCAGGCCGCGGCCAGTTCCTGGGGGACATCGGCGAGGTCACTGTCTGGCAGTGCCTGCCAGGAGTCTTGAAGGACAGCTACGGCGGGCTGGCCGGCTCCGGACATCTGCCGGCCGGGTTCGGTGTCCAGTATGGCCTGGAATGGCTCGCGGGCCCAGGCGAGGGCGGCGGCCGCCTCGTCCGTGCTGGCGTAGGGCTGATCGCCCGCGGCGGGGTCCGGCTGGGTCGTTGCCGCGGCGCCGGCCGGCGGCGAGACGGCCGGCCCCGGGCCGGAGGTGCCAGCTGGCGGGGCTGGACCCGGCGTGACGTCAGCATCCCGCCGGGCGGGCTCGCCTGTCCTGGCCGCCGGCGGGTCGCCTGGGGCGCTGCCGGTGAAGAGTGAGCCTTGTTCCCGGGCCTGGCCGGCGGAGGGCCCGCTCGTTCCCGAAGCTGGCGGTGCGGATGGCGCGGGCGGCGTGCCTGGTCTGGGTTCGCTGGCTCCGGCGGTTGCGGCCATCCGCCCGGCGGCGTCCCGGGTGCGGCCGGTCAGGGTGTCAAGGAGGCTGGCGAACTTCGGTGCCCGGTGACCTTCGGCGGCCAGGTGGTCGTGCAGGGCCTGCGCGGCGTGGTAGCAGGCTGTCAGGGCCTCGGTGAGGCTCCCTGGCGTGCTGTCCGGGCGGTTGGCGTCCCGCAGGCCGGTGACGGCGGCTTTCAGCGCTGCGGCGTCGGGCCGGGTTTCGCGGGCGTAGGTCAGCATCCGCGCGCCGGCCGGGGTGCCGGGCAGCTGGCCGTACGCCAGCAGGACGCCCCGTGCGGCGTCATGGGCCTGCTTCATGCTGGGGTACGGCTCGCCGGGCGGGACCGGCGGCGGGGCCCCGGTGTCCTGGCTGTCCTGCCAGGCGGCGGCGTTGTCGCGTTCGCTGAAGGCCCGGCCGAGTCGCTCCAGCCCGGATTTCAGGGCCTGGACCCGTGAGGCCCGCCGTTCGGGACTCCAGGGTCGCGGCAGGTACCAGAATTGCTGCCGGCCGGACCACTTGAAGCCGCCGCGGCGCAGGAGGTCCTGCACGGCCTTATCGGCCTTGTCGGTTCCGCTGACGACGGTGCCGCCGTGGCCGTGCTCGATGACCAGGCCCGGCGGGCTTTCCGGTCCGGCGGCCTCGCGGGCGGGGGGTGCCGGTGTCTCGCAGGCCGCGTCCGGCGCCGGCTCGGCCGGGCTGGCGGCCGCGGCCTGCGCGGCTATGCCGGCGGCAACCTGGCCGGCCAGGCCGGTGTCGCGGGCGGCCCGGATCCGGGCCGCGTGCAGGTATGCCGCCTCGATGAGCGTTTCCAGCGCCTGCGTGTCCGCTGGGTCCCGGAAGTCGGATCGGCGCAGGGTGAGCTTTAGTGCGTAGCAGGCGTCCGCGGCGGTGCCGGCGTGCCGGGCGGCGCGGTCCAGGCCGGGGTCCTGGTCCGCGTCGAAGGCGGTCAGGGCGTAGAACGCGGCGATGAGGTTCTGCCCGGCGTGCTTGACGTCGTACAGGTCCGTTCCGCGGACTTCCCGGTCGGTAAGGTTCCTCACCCACGTCCAGGTCGGGGCCGCCCGCCATGCTCGCCAGGCGTCCGAGGCTGCGCCGCGCCCGGCGAGGCAGGCCATGGCGCTGTCATATGGTCCGGCGGCCTGCCGGGCGCTGGTGGCGTAGGCGGCCAGGTGCTCGCGGTGGGCGTGAACGGCCCGGATCAGGCCGGGCAGCAGCTGGTCCGCTTCCGGGCGGCCGGGCGGCCCGGCCAGCGCTGCCAGGGCGGCGCTGATTGTATTGCCCCAGCTTTCCCGGTGCACCCCGAGGTCACCGGCCGCCCAGGACGTCGCGGCGGCGGCCAGGTGGCTGGCCAGCCGCCCGGCGGCGCTGCCGGCATCGTGCTCAGCGCGGGCGGGCAGCTGCCGCCGCCACTCTTCCCGCAGCCGCGCGATCGCGGCCCGGGCGGCGGTCACGGCGGCCCGGTCCTGGTAGGGGCGGGGGCGCAGGCCGAGGGGATCAGCGTCCGGGGTTGCGTCACCTGCCGGGATGGCGGCCGCGGCGGCGAGCAGGCCCGCGGCGGCGGGCCCGGTGGCGCGCAGCCGCGCCAGGTGCGCTTCGGCGGCGCCGGACAGCCGGCATGCGGCCACGCTCAGCAGGTGCCCGGCCGGTGCGGTGGCGGCGTCGGCGAGCCGGGCGGCCTCCTCGCGCACGTCCGTGTACCGGGTGCGTGCTGTGCCGGGGTCGGCGGCCGCCAGCGCGGCCGTGACCGCTGTTCCCAGCGCGGGCAGCGGAGCGCCGAACCCGGCCGCCTCCGGTCCGGGCCCGGCGGGAACGGCGGCGGCGACCGCGTTCCACGCCTGTTCGATGGCGTCGCGGGCGGCGGCCAGCTCCGGCGCGCCGCGGTAGCCGCCGAGCGTGAGCTCCAGGAGCGCCGGCCGCGGATCGTGCGTTCCGGCGTCAGGCTCTGCGGTGCCCGCCGCCGGACGGCGGGATGTCGTGTCCTGGGCAGCGGGGACGGCCGCATCCGCCGGCCCGTGTCCGGCGTCGAGGCGGCGGGCGCAGGCCTGGTGGGCGAGCCCGGCGTTCGGCCCGAAGTCGATGCCATGCCCGGGAGACTGGGCGCCGAGGAGGTCGCGGATTTCGGCTGCGTCCCTGACGTTCAGCCTGGCTGCCACTGCGGGGATCGTCTCCGCGGGCATGTGACCCAGGTCCCACGCGGCCCTCATGTCAGGGCTGGCAGCCTCGCGGTCGAAGGCCGGCCCGGGCGCGCCGGCCAGGTCGTGCAGGTCGACGTGCTGGCCAGGCGGCAGCGCGTCGTCGAGGGCCTGCTGCCAGAGCCGCCAGTTGCCGGGCCACAGGACGCCGGGCTGGTTCCAGTCGCGGACCGCGTCCCGTGCCGCCTGCAGGACCTGTTCGGCGTCGCCGCTGCTAACCGCCCGGGCCAGGGCGGCTTGCTGCCGGCGGTCCCGGTCATCTTGCGGTCCGGCCGGGCCGGGGGCCGGCGTGTCGGCGAGCAGGCTGCGCAGGTCCCGCGCGATCTGGTCCGCGGGCGTGGTATCTGGTGCCCCGTCGGGCGGCCGCCCGCCGGGGATGGCGCCGAGGCGGACCCGGTAGTGCCCGTCCGGGCCCGGCATGAGGGTACGCCAGGTGCCGTCGGCCCCGGTGACGTCGAGAGCGTAGGTGCTGGCGTCCGGGTCCCAGGTGATGGCGCGGCTGCCGTGCGGGATCCCGGCGCGGGACAGGCGGATGTCGATCGCGGCGGCCCGGATCGCCGCAGCGTCCTGATCGCGGGGGAGGCGGCAGTCGCGGCAGCCGGTGCTGTTGCCGCACCCGCAGCCGCTCGCGCGCCGGGCCTGGATCTGCGCCTGCCACGCCCCGGCTGCGGCCCGGGCCGCAGCGGCGCCGGCGTCGGCCTGGGCGCTGCCGGCCAGGCTGGCTCCGGTATGCGCCAGGTACACCTGCCGGGCCACGGTGGCGGTCAGGTCTGCGGCGAAGGACAGGTCATCGAAGTAGGCGGTGGCGAACCGCGTGAACTGCGGGGACTGCCCGGGATCGGCGGGCACGCCGCCCGCGACGTAGTCATCGGCCCACCGGTGGAAGGCGGTGGTGAAGTTGTCCTCGCCGTTGGACTGGGCGGTGTGCAAGAGCCGTTCGTTGTCCAGCGCGGCCCGCCGCATGTCGCTGACCTGCCCGGCGAACTGGTGCGTGCCGGTCCAGTCCCCGGCGAACGGCTGGTCAGCCGGGCCCGCGGCCGAGGGGCCGACGGGCTCGGCGCCGAGGGCGCTGAGATGCAGCGGGGTCGGCTGGCCGTCGAAGGCCTCGGCCTGGCCGTGAATGCGGCGGGCCCAGGAGCCGTGCGGATCGACCGCGTACCAGGCGGCCCCGGGCGGTTCCCGGTTGGCGCAGACCCAGTGGTTGTGGCGGGTGTAGACGTAGTGGACCTGCCGGGTCCGGCCCGCCCGGGCGGCGGCGTCATCCAGGGCCTCCTGGGCCTGGCCGGGCGGCCAGGACTGTTCGTACCGGGCGGCGGCCGCCGCGCTGGTGTGCCGGGAACCCGGCCCGGATGCGGTACCTGTTCCCGCCGCCGGGCGGTCCTGTGCCGGGCCGCGGCCGCGGGCCGGGGCTGGGCCTGCTGCGGGCGCGGCCGTGCCCTCACGGGCCGGAGGGCCCGGCGCGGCGGTTTCCGCGGCCGCCTGCGGGCTGCCGGGCCGGGCGGGCCCGGCTGATTCTGCCGGGCCGTGCCCCGCGCGCGCGGGCTCGGGCCGGGGCCGGGATTCCCGGCCGCCGGCCGCGGCGCCGGGAGATGCCGGCGCCGGCCGTCGCGAGGACGCGGCAGGTTGCCCGGATGAGCTGGCCGCCGGCGTCTCGGCGCCAGCGGCGGCCGCGTCCGGGTCAGTGCCGGTTTCCTGGCCCGGGTGGCCGGTTTGCTCGGCGGCTATGGCTTCTAGCTGCTCGGTGATCTCCTGGACCCGGGCGCGGGCGGCGGCGAGCTTGCCGGCCTGCGGGAAGGGCTTGCCGGTGGCGGCGGCGGCCCGGTCGGCCTCGGCGCTGGCCCGGTCCTGCTCTGCGGTCAGGTCGGCCCTGGTTTTCTCCAGGCCGCGGAGCCGGTTCTCCAGCTGGACGGCGAGGCCGGCGGGGTCGGCCTTGGCCAGGTCGGCCAGGGTCAGTGCCAGATCGGTGCCGGGCGCGTCGGGGTAGTGCAGGGTGATCCGGATGTCGCCGAAGGCGGGGTAGATGTCCGCGGCCAGCGCGAGGCCGCCGAGTTCCCCGGCCGGGATCGTGCGGCCGCGGGTGCTGCCGCCGCGGGCCTTGACCTCCGTCGCCACGGCGGCGGCTTCCTTCTGCAGGAGGCCCTTCAGCTGCAGGCCGGCGTCGGGACGCTTGCGGTACGTCCGGCTGTCGACGGTCATGGCGAAGGCCTCAGCCCGGGTGTCGCGGCGGCGGGCGATGGCCTGGTCCAGGCGCGGCAGCAGGTCGCCGATCTCGGCGGCGCGCTTCTTGCCGCGGGTGATGGTGCGCTGCAGGTAGTCCTCGTTGCGGTGGTGGGCGCGTTCGGCGCGGTCCAGCTTGGTCAGCTCGGCGTCGGCTTCGGCCTTGTCGATCAGCAGCGGGTTGCCGGTGGCCAGGGCCTTGACCTCGTTGTAGGACAGGGCGGCGTCGCCGATGTCCTCGATCTCGCGGACGTCGAGCCGGCCGCGCATGATCTGGGCGATGAACTTGGCTTTCCGCTCCAGGGTCTGCCACATGTAGCCGTCGAACGATTTTTCGGTTACATACCGGATGATCTGGACTTCGGCGTTGAGGTTGCCCTGGCGCAGGATGCGGCCCTCGCGCTGGGCGACGTCGGCGGGCCGCCACGGCGCGTCCAGGTGGTGCAGCGCCACGGCGCGGGCCTGCACGTTGGTGCCGACGCCCATCTTGGCGGTGGTGCCGACCAGGACCGCGACGTTGCCGGCGCGGCAGGCGGCGAACAGCTCGCCCTTGGCCTGGTCGGTGGCGGCTTCGTGGATGAACCGGACGGCCTGGCGGGGCAGCCCGCGGGCGATCAGCTGGGCGCGCAGCTCGTCGTAGACGTTCCACCGGTCCCGAGGGGTGCCCAGGTCGCAGAACACGATCTGCAGGGAGCCGCGGACCGGGTGGGGCTGCCCGTCGGGGCCGGGGTAGACGTCGTCGCGGTGGGCCTGCCAGATGGCCGCGATCTTGCCGGCGGCCGCGCCGATCTTGCCGGGGACGTCCATCGGCTGGCGGAGCAGGCGCATGTCCAGTGCGGCCATCCGCCCGTCGGTGCAGACGCTGACCATGTTGTCTTCGTCCGGCTTGACGTTGCCGTTGCGGATCGCCTCGGCACGGGAGCCCAGGGTGATGATGAAGGCTTCCTGCCCGTCGGAGGGGGCGACCTGGACGGTTTCCGGGGCGCGCTGGCCGTCGGCGCGGACGGCGACGGCCGGGACGGGCAGCTGCAGGTCATCGGAGGTCTTGATATCGGCGGCGGCGAAGAACAGCCGGAGCATCTCCGGGACGTTCTGGAATTTCGCGAACCGGGTGACCTGCCGGAAGCTGGTGCCGCCTTCGGGGGCGAGCTCGATCTCGGTGACGGTCTGCCCGAAGGTGCCGGCCCAGCTGTCGAAGTCGCTGATGCCGAGCACTGCGAGCAGTTCCGGTTGCAGGTATCGCTGCATCACGTGCGCTTCGGTGACGCTGTTGGCGATCGGCGTGGCGGTGGCCAGGGTGGTGACGCGGCGGCCGCGGTGCTCCCGCAGCCACTGGAGTTTCATGTCCAGGTCCGAGGCCCGCATCGACCCGTCGATCGCCGCGCCCGGGATGCTGGACATGGTCCGCAGGTTCTTGAACAGGTGGGCTTCGTCGATGCACACGTAGTCCAGGCCGGTGTTCTCGAACGTGACGCCGGGGTCCCTGGCGGCTGCGGCGATCTTGGCCTTGAGCCGTTCCTCGGCGGCCAGCAGCATGGCTTCCAGCCGCTTGACGGTCAGCCGGCCCTCGCTGTCCTTGACCTGCTCGAGCCAGTCGCGGATCTGCTTGACCTCGCGGTCCATGTAGGCCTGGATGGCGTCGGCGGACAGCGAGATCCGCTCGAAGGCGGCGTGGCCGATGATGACGGCGTCCCAGTCGCCGGTGGCGATCCGGCCGATGAACAGCCGCCGCCGGTCGCGCTGGAGGTCTTCTTTGTGGGTGACCAGGATCTTGGCCTGCGGGTACAGCTGGAGGAATTCGCGGCTGAACTGCTCCAGCATGTGGTTGGGCACCGCGATGCAGGGCTTGCGGACCAGGCCGAGGCGGCGCAGTTCCATGACGCCCATGACCATCTCGGCGGTCTTGCCGAATCCGACCTCGTGGAACAGGCCGACGGACGGCTCGTTGATCATCCGGGCGACGGCGGCGATCTGGTGCGGGTGCGGCTCGAAGTTCAGCGCCAGGCCGGGCAGGGACAGCTGCACGTCGTCGTAGCTGCGCAGCACGATGGCGTTGAACTTCTCGTTGTAGGCGCGGGCGAGCCGGTCGGCGCGTCCGGGGTCCTCCCAGACCCAGTCGGCGAACCTGTCGGCCAGCGCCGCGGCTTTCTCGTTGGCGGCGAGGGTCTCGTCGGGGTTCAGGATGCTGCGCTCGCTGCCGTCGACCTTGACGATGTCGCGGACCTGGATCCGGCGCTGCTCGAGCATCGTCTGGGCCAGGTGCGGTGCCGGGTACCGCCCGGTTCCCCAGGTGGAGGTGGCCAGCACGCCGAGCTTGGGTCCGCTGACTCCCCAGACCGAGCCGCCGGGGTGCTCGACCAGGACGGTGTCGTCTTCGAGGATCTCCCGGAGGAACTGCTGGATGTCGCCGGCGCCGATCCAGGCGGCGCCCATCTTGGCGATGATCTCGCCGGGCCCGAGGTCGGCGGGCAGGACCTGGCGCAGCGCCTCGGCGTTGACCGCGAACCGGGGGTCGTCGCGGGCGGCGGCCTCGGCGGCCGTGAGCTTGCGGCGCACGTCGCCGGACAAGTACTCCGCCGCCGGGACCAGGGTTCCCGGCGGCGGGCCGGGCAGGGCCGGCACGGCAGGCGGGGGCTGGCCGGCGAGATCGGCGCCGGTGATGTCGAAGCCGGTGATGGCGGCCAGGTCCGCGGCGGCGTGCCCGAGCAGGCCGGCCTGGTCGGCGGCGGGGTCCGGGGGGATCTCGAAGATCAGGGTGCCCAGGTCGGCGCGGGCTTCGTCCTCGGTCTTGCCGAGCAGCCGGGCGATGGCGTCCATGCGGACCTCGCCGCACAGGTCCATGCAGATGGCCAGCGCGTCGGCGGGGTCGTCGGCGCCGAGGCGGGGGCTGCGCGGGGCCACCACCCGGCCGGTAAAGATCGCTGCTTTCCCGGCGACCTGGCTGACCGGGTCGAATTGCTCCAGGGCCAGCACGGCAGGCGCGAACGGGTCAGTGCGGAACCCGCCCTGGGGGGGCCGGATGCGGGCCCGGCGCTCCTCGCCGGTGTCCGGGTCGGTCTTGCCGGTCGGCCGCCATTTGAACCGGGAGACCGGGCCGTAGGTCCGGACGTAGGAGTCGTACCGGTCGTTGAGCCTGCGTCGCAGGCCGGCCATCTCGTCGGTGTCGTCCGGGCTGGCGGCCTCCGCGTCGAGCAGGGCGAGCACGATATCCCGCAGGGTCAGCAGGTGCCGCAGCTCGGCGGCCTGGCTGGCGGGGACCTTGAACGGCACCTCGGCGCCGTCGGCGAGCTGGGTGAACGTGCCGTCCGGCCGGGCCTGCAGGTAGCCGTCCGGCCTGTCGGCGGCGCCGGCATCTGGCAGGGCGGCCGGCGGGCCGGCGTCGCGGGCCGGTGTCCAGGTGAGCCCGCGTCCGGCGGCGTCGCGGGTGACCTGCTGCAGGGCCTGCGCCAGGGCGGCGGCGGTGTCGCCGGTGCCCTGGACGGACAGGTCACCTTCCCGGTAGGCGCCGTGTGCCGCCCGCATCTGGCCCAGGACCATCTCCGGGTGGTCGAGGAACCAGGCGTTGACGGGCACCTGGGCGCCGTCGAGTTCGGCGTCGCGGGTCTGCTCCCACGCGGCAGGCCCGGCCGGGGCGTCCTGGCCGGCGTCGCGGCGGCGGAAGATCAGCAGGTCCATCACCACGGAGGTGCCGGCGGCGCGCTGCTGTGACCCGGACGGCAGCCGGACCGCGCCGGCCAGGCCGGCCAGGGCGGCCATCTCGCGGCGGGCCGCCGGGTTCTGGCTGTCCATGGTGTACCGGGAGGTGAGTACGGCGACCAGCCCGCCAGGGCGGGTCAGGTGCAGCTCCTTGAGGATGAAATGGTTGTGGATGCTGTGCCGGCGGCCGGGGTTGTGCCGAGCGTCAGCCAGCCGGGCGCCGCGGCCAGGCGCGAACGGCACGTTCCCGATGGCCAGGTCAAAGTAGCCGTCGGGCACGCGGGTGCCGGCGAACGACTCGCACAAGATGCGGGCGCCGGGGTACAGCGCGGCGGCGATCCCGGCGGTGACCGGGTCCAGTTCCACGCCGGTGATCTCCGCCGCCTCCGGGGCGAAGCCGATGAAGTTGCCGCTGCCGCAACCTGCCTCGAGCACCCGCCCGCCGGTGAAGCCCAGGCCGGCGACGGCGTCCCAGATGGCCCGGACGATGGCGGCGTCGGTGTAGTGGGCGTTGAGGGTGTTGCGGGCTGCGGCCGCCATCTCCTGCCCGGACAGCAGCCGGCCCAGTTCTTCGCGGGCCCAGGCCATCTCGGCGTGCTTGTCGTCGAAGACGGCGGGGACGGCGCCCCAGCCGGACCAGCGGGCCAGTACCGTCTGCTCGGCGGCTGTTGCCGGGCGGCCCTGGTTCTGGATGGCGCGCAGCGCGGCCAGGGCGTCCAGGTTGGCGCGGACGCGGGCCTTGGCGCCGGAGGGGGCCAGGTCGTCCTGCCCGGCGGGGCGGAACCGGGGCGGCAGCGGACCAGGTTCGGCGCCCGCGCCGCCTGGCCCGGGCGGGCCGGGCGGCGCCGGTGTTAGGCGGGGTTTTCCTGCGGCTGGCTGGCCGGGTTCTGGTCCGGGTCCTCCTGTGTCCCCGGTTCGGGTTCGAGCAGGATCAGCTCGCGGAGCACCTGCCCCTCGGCCTCCAGCCGGGCCGTGTTCAGCCGGGCCTGTTTCGCCAGGTACTCCTCGCCGGCCGGGTCGTCCCCGGCCAGGTCCATCATCAGGTCCTGGATCTGGTCCTGCGCCTGCTGGCCCAGGCTGGCGAAGAAGCTGCCCGGGTCGGTTATCTGCGCGTACCGGGCCGGCAGCCACTGCGCCCAGTGATGTCTGGCCATCAGGCCGTACCGGTTCATCGCTGCCTCCGCTATCAGGATCGCACAGCAGGTCATCGAGGGTGAGCTGGCCCGGGGGCTGGGGGCCGTACCGCCTGCGCCTCGCCATGAGGTCACCGCCCCGCGCCGGGCGAGTCGCCGCCGTCCAGGGCGTCGTAGTCGATCTCATCGACGGGGAACGGGTCGGCGTCGATGTGCCCGGAGACCGGGTCGCACTGGAAGAACGGGCCCCGCGGCCCGAGCAGGATCGGCAGGTGGTGGTCGAGGTGGCCGGAGTACCAGTCGGATATCCCCGTGGCGGGCTCGAGCCGGCACGTTTCCCAGGACCGCCACAGCGCGGTGAGCCTGGAGACCGCCTCCGGATGCGCCCACCACCGAGGGCACCAGCGGAATTCCCCGCCCAGCGGGCGGCGGAACATGGCCAGGAAGTAGCTCGCGAGCCAGTCCTCCACCGTCTCGAAGACCGGCGCGGGGGCCTGCTGCTGGCCGCCGGGCGAGGCGGTTCCCGGGCCGGCCGGGGTGGTCATAGCGGCACCTCGCCGCGGGCGGCGGCGCCAGCCTGGATCAGCTGCAGGGCGCGGTCGACCTCAGCGCCGATCTCGGCGGCCCGCGGCCCGGTGAACCAGTTCCGCAGCTGCAGCAGCGCGGGCCGGTTCCCCGAGGTGCGCAGCAGCGCGAGCCCCTTGCCGATCTCGGCGATGTCGGCGGCCTCCAGGATGTCCTGGCGGCGCAGGCTGATACTCTCCGACGCGCCGCGGCCCTCGCCCAGAGTGATCGACTTGACTGGCACGTCGTGCTGGCCGACCAGGGTGGCCAGGTCCCGGGCCAGGCGCGGGGAGTCCACCCCGGCGCCGATCAGCTTGCAAGTGGCCGCGCCCCACAGCGCCGCCATCCCGCCCTGGCCCCACACCACCTCGCCCTGCTCGTAAGACTGCAGGATGGTGACCGGGTTCAGGCCGTGGCTGCCGAGGTAGGAGTACAAGTTGGGCAGGTCCGCGATCCGGCAGATGTTCGCGGCCTCATCCAGGATGATCGGCACCGGCGGGTCGAGCCGGCCGCCGGCCATCTGGGCCAGCCGGATCCCGGTGCGGATCACCCCGTCGGCCACCGCGGCGATCAGCGGCGCGGCGTAGGACAGGCTCTCAGACTGCAAGTACAGCGTGCCGGTGCCGCGCAGCAGCGACCCGGGCCGGAACGCCGGCAGGCCCTCCTGCGGGGTGACCCACTTGATGACCTCGTCATCGCGCAGCGCCTTGGCGGCGGTGCGGGCGGTCTCGTAGATGCCGTCGCGGGTTTCCGGGGCGCCGTTCTGGGTGCCGGTCAGGGAACTGGCCAGCGCCCAGAATCCCGCCTTCTGCAGCAGCCCGGCGGGGGCGGGCATAGCCGGCTGGTCCAGCCAGATCGCGACGTCGCGCAGGGTGCGGCCCGAGGTGGCCGCGGCGAGGAACAGGCAGCTGAGCAGCGTCTGCGCGGCCGGCCCCCACAACTCGCGCTTGCCCGGGTCCTCGACGGTCAGCACGAAGTGGCTGGCCAGCCGGTTGGCAGGCTCCACCTTGGTGACCGGGGCCAGGATATCGACCCAGAAACGCTGATCCTGGCTGCAGATGCCGCACGGGTCGAACAGCCAGACCGGGCCGCGGCGGCCGCGGATCGCGGCGGTGGCGGCCCACAGGTCCGGCTTATTGGAGGTGGCCACGGCGGGGCCGGGGGCGGCCAGCACCAGGGGGATCGCCCGGGCGGTCGTCTTCCCGGCGCCGGGGCCCATGATGTCGATCTCGGTGTCGCGCCAGTCGGCGTACACGGCCGGGCCGGGCGGCTGGCCGGGGCGGAGCAGGTCGCCGAGCAGCATCCCGGCGTCGTCCCCGGTGACCTGCCCGGGTGGCCGGCCGGCCAGCGAGGGCCGCAGGTGCGTGGCGCGTTGCGCGACGGCGGGCAGGGTCATCGGGTCGTGCCGGCGGCGGCCGCGGTGCAGGGCGGCGACCGGATCATCGGCCGCGTGCAGCAGCCGGGGGGCTGCCCTGACCCACAGGCCGGCGATCGCCGCGGCCAGGGCGAGGGCGATGACGGCAGTGCAGGCGATGACCAGGGGGGCGGGGACGCCGGGCCAGGCGGCGGCAGTGCGGCCGGCGGCCAGGTCCGTGCAGAACGCCAGGCCGAACCCGGTGACGTGCCCGCCGGCCAGCGCGGCGGCGGCCTGGGCGCCGGCCCAGGGGATCAGCGCCAGCCCGGGGACGGCCCAGCAGGCGCCGAGCACGATCCAGCCTGGCGCGGCGGCCGACGAGGCGACCGGCGCGCGGGGGCCCAGCGCCCGGCTCACCGCGGGTCCCCGCGGATGGCCTGGCCTGTTGCGGGAACTCCCCGGAGTCCGCCCTCCTGCCCGCAGCAGGGCATGGGCTCGCAGGACTGCAGCCCCACTGTGCAGGACTGCCGCCAGGCGCCTGGCCTGCCGCAAGGCTCCCGGCTGTGACGCGGAGATACCGGCATGCTCACCGCCCCCTGGTCGCGCGTGTAATGCGCCGCGCCGCCCGGCGGACGCCACGGGCTGGCCTGATGCCTGGCAGTTGGCGCCGCATCATGTCCTCGGTGCGAATGGCCGACGTAGGCGTAACGGGCTGGCCTCCTACGGGGTAGCTGCCGGCCGCGGGAAGAGCGGCGCGGACGGGCCGACCCTGGATGTGGCTGGCTCGCGGCTGGCGGGGGCTGCTCATGATCTGGCCGGCTGTCGTCTACCGGGTCCGCGGATGCCGTGGGCTGGTGCCGGGCCGCCGCGCGGGCGGTTGTGCGGTGCCAGGTGCGGGCGGGGATGCCATAGCGCTGCCTGGCCGGGCGCAGCGTGTTTCGGCGGGGAAGTCCCGCGCGGCCAGCTGCGGCTGCTGCGTCCGGGGCTGGTCACCGCTGAGTCCCCGGGCGCTCTCGGCTTCCCGGATCTTGACGAAGGCCTGCATCATCAGGCGCCCGGCCTCGTTGAGACGGTCCCTTGGGGTGCCTTCGAACCCTGTTTGCGCGGCGATTCCCTCGACACATGTGGCGAGGTCGCCCCGCTACGGCGCGCAGCAGCGGGAGCAGGGCGGCGCTCTCGGCCTCGGTGGGCTCCCTGGGAATCCTCATGCCGGGGGGGTTGAAGATGCGGAGCGGGTTGAGGATTTCGGCAAGCTGCCCGGCGGCCCGGGCGGCCTGCGATGCGAGCCGTTTCGCGTGGTGCTCAGCCATTTCTGCTGCTCCTCGGTGTCGTGTACGGCGGGGCGGACTGGGAGGGTGCCGGCAAGCCGGGGCTGCTGCCCAGGCCTGCCGGGTCAGGCTGATGACGGCCCAGGCAGCGGTGATCAGGGCCCACGCGAGCGCGTCGCCAGCGGCGAGGGGGCCGTGGCCTGATGGCGCGGCTCATCCCGGTCCCCGGGTCCGCCCGGCGCGGATGGCCTGGTCTGTTGCGGGAACTTCCCGGATTTCGCGGATCCGGCCGCGACACTGCCCAGGCTGAGGGTGCTCGAGCCTGCCACAACAGGCCAGCGCGCCTGTCCCGATCACCGTCGGCTCCTCGGGCGGGCCTGCCGCGCGGCTCCGGCCGTCCTGGCAGATCGCCGATGCAACTCTGCTGCCCCGCCCCGGCTTGCCTGGATAGATGGCCGCGTCTGTACCGGGCTGGGAAAGTCGCCGGTGGCTAGCCAGCGGGCCTGTGCGGCAGCGGCGTGTTCCCTGATGTAGCCGTAATAATCTGCGGTCGCTTGGGCTGGCGTCTGGCCGAGCCATTCGGCCCGCGCGAGCGATCTGCCGAGCGCAACGGAGGCCCAGCCAGCCAGGTCGGCCTCGGTAGCGGGGGTCTCGGCGGTCTGCGGCAGCCCGGTATGGGAGGGCAGCGGGAAGCACCGGGAAATGGTAAAGAGGAGGTTTTCCAGGGCAGTAGCTGAAGGCGGGAACGGCCGGTAGGACGGCGGCCGCGGCTCGGACCAGCCGGGATCCACAGGGGCCGGGTGAGCGTGGCGGTCCGGCGGGCGCAGGTAGGCGATCTCCAGCGCGGCGTGCGTGTCGAAGTGCACAAAGCGGGCTTGCTCAAGTGTGGGGGTGTAGGCGATCAGGCGGGCGGGATCGGCACCGTGCGCCTGCACCAGGTGGCTTACCTCCCCGTGCCAGTGCCTGGCGTTGTTCAGGTCGTTCACGTTTCCGCCCTCCCGGCCGTAGCGGAAGTCCGGATGGCCTGGTCGGTTGCCGGAACTTCCCGGAGTTCGTGATCCCGGCTGCACCGGCCGTGCCGAGCCTGCCCCGCTCCTGGCAGCCTGGAAGTGAAGGCTCGCGAAGCGAATACCGTGGTCACGGCTTCGGAGGCCTTGCGGTGTGCGGGGCCGCGGCCCCTGGCGCGGTCCTCCGGGCGGGGCCGCCCGGAGGGCTGGCCGCTGGCGCGGCCGGGAAGTCCAGCCCTGCATGCTGTACGGCGGTGGCGGCCCGCGCTTCCGGGCCCGGGCTTCCGTCCAGGGCCTTGAGTCTGCGGCATGCTTCACCGAGCAGCTGGTCGATCTCGTCGAGCTCGGGTTTGGCTGCGTCCACGATGCTGTGCTGGCATCCGATGCCGTTAATGCAGGTGCTGGCCTGGTGCGCGATATCAGCCAGATGTCTCAGCATCTGCCGCGTTTCGGGGCCATCCAGGTCCCGCGGCCAGTCGCTTTCCTCAAGGCCAGGCTCGTCGAACTCGCGCGTGGGGCTCAGGAAGGCGGCAGCATCGCTGGTCAGGCGCACGGCCTCGGTCATGTCTTCCAGCACCGGGTGAGCACCTGAGCTGTCTGGGTCGGGCCAGGTAGTCATCTTGTCATCTGGATCTGGCATCGCGCTGCTCCTTCGGGTTACGCGACTCGCCTTCTGCGAGCCCCGGCCTGGCTGATGCGGGCGGTCCTGGCCGTGGCGACTGGCCCTGGAGGCGGGGATAGCTCCTGAAGCGCCCGGTTCACTGCGTGTCCCTGCGGATGGCCTGGTCTGTTGCGGGAAAGTCCCGGAGTTCCCGGCGGCGGTCCGGGCACTGCCCGGGCTGACGGTGCTGCTGATGCCGATCCGGCCGGCCTGCCGGGCTGGTCCGGGTCACCGCGGGCTCCCCGGCCGGCCCTGCCGTGCGGCGCTGGCCGTGCTGGCAGCCCGCCTGCGCGGCGCTGGTGTCCCGCTCCGCTGCCGCCTGGTTGTCCGGCTGATCCAGGCACCCGGGGCGGCCGCCGTCTCGCGCACGATGACTAGCGAATGACGGGACCTGAAGTCCCATGGGTTGTCGCCATTGGGGTCACGCTCGTAGTCACTTGTGGGCCGGACCTCGTAGACGCGAGGCTGAACCACACGGTCGTGCGGCATCTCAGCAGCGTCCCGGGCCCACCGGGCGGCTGCCTCGACTGTTGCCGTGAAGTACACGAACTCCGGGGAGCTGGCAGGAAAGTTCGGGGGATGCCCTGGTTCGGCCATCTCGCCCGGCTCGAACCTCCGAATGGCGCCGTGGAAGAACCGCCCTGGCTGCGGGCTGTCCAGGACTCTCGCGGCTGCGGGGTCTGGGACGGTGACGCGGCCGGCGCCGTCAGCGTCCATGTCAGTGCTGCGGGTGCCGCCGGTCATGGCTGCCCCGTTCCGGGTTCTTGCCCGGCCCGGATGGCCTGGTCTGTTGTGGGAACTTCCCGGAGTTCGCATCCTTCGCCCGAACGCAGCCTGGTCAGGCCGCCGGGCCGGCGGGGGCTCACGTCAGCCTCCGCGGCGGAGCCACGCGCGCAACGTGCCAACGCGGCGGGCTGGCCCGGCGGCCCGTCCGGGTTGGCGCCTGAGCCTGCGCGCGGCCGGGAAAGTCGGCGCCAGCCAGCCAGCGGGCCGCGGCCGCATCGGCAAGGCTCCTTAGTTCGCTGCGGTACCCGGCAAGCACCTGGCCCGGGTCGGCCTCGCCGCGCGTGCCGCGCAGAGCACGCGATACGGTGAGCTCAGCAGCTCGGGAGGCCCAGCAGCCGGTCACATCCGAATGCGCCAGGGAGTTAGCCGGAGGGGTCGCTCGTGTCTGCGGCAGGCCGGTGTACTCAGGCGACGCGACGAACCGGCAAGGAATCGACAGGGGCAATGCCCATCTTGCCAGCGCGGGGGAGGGCAGGAACGGCCGGTAGGGCACGAGAGGCTGGCCGGGCCCTACCGGGTCCGGGAGCACAGGGTGAACGTGCCCGTCGGGCGGGCGTACCTGAGCGACGTCCAGAGCGGCGTGCGTGTCGAAGTGGGCCCAGCGGAGCTGGGTCAGGTTAAGCGCATAGCCGATCAGGAGGTCAGCTTCACCGCCGTGCGCCCGGACTAGGTGAGTCAGCTCCCGGTCGTACTGACTGGCGACATTCAGGTCGCTCATGTCCCTGGCCTCCCGGCCGTGGCAGCCCGGATGGCCTGGTCGGTTGCGGGAACTTCCCGGGGTTCGCGATCTGGCGCCAGCAGCGATGTCACTGGCTCCTCCCTCGGCCTCGGGGCGGAACCTGCTGCCCGGGACGCGGCCGGGCGGATTCCTGGGCTCGGGCGCCGCCTGTCCCGGGGGTGGCGGGGTGCGGCGGGTGCGGGAACTCGGCCGCCGGTCTCGTCGCGGCAGCGGCGCGGTTCTCCCCGCTGCCCGGCGGGGCGGCAGGACTGCCATCTCCGGTCAGTGGCCTCACCTGGGCCAGGTGCCGTGCCACCTCGACGTCGGCGCCGCTCTTGTTCATGCGGACAAACCCGCCGTTCAGGCCGGCGAGCCCGCCGACGCTCGCCGCGTCGGTGCCCCACACGCTGCCCGGCCGGACCATGCGGATCATGCCGAGCACAGTGGTCGCGTTGGCTTCGGCCTCGAGGAAGGCCTGCCTGTTGCCTGGCGTGAACGTGCCTTCAACGGTCACGACCGCGTCGGTGACCGGGCCTTCGACGGTCACGGCCGGGCCGATGACCGTGCCGTCCCACTCCCCGGTATCCGGATCGGCATCGTGAAACAGTTCCGCCGTCACGGTGAGCCCGTACTCGGCGGCCGCGGCCATGACCTCGGCTGCCCGGGCGGCGGCCTTGCCGACGCCCTGTTCGTCAGCATCCGCAGCTGGGCTGATCTCTAGTGAACCGCCGTCCCGGCCGGTCACGGTTGCCGGGCGGGTTATCTCGGCAGTCGCGGCGGGCTCGCCGCGGGGCCTGGGCGGCTCGTAGGCCCAGACGGTTGCCCGCCAGCGGCCCCCGTCATCTATGCCGTCGCTCCAGTTGCGCAGGAGTGTCTCCGCGAGGGCCTGGGCCGTACTGTCGTACCGGTACGCGATGCCAGTTGCGGCGTCTACTGGGCCGTCTATGCTCCACTCGGCCGCATCCGGGTCCCACCATTGGATCTGCCACTGGTAGTCAGGCTCGTCCTGCATTGCTGCATCCGGCTCGTTCATGTCCTCGCACCTTCGATCACGGAGGCGCGTATTGCCTGGTCAGTGTCGTACAGAACCTGCTCGCCGGGGACCATGGTCAGCTCGCACGGGATGCCCAGCCTCCCGCCGGTCTTGATGAGATACCGTCCCCGGCCGGGGTGGCGGGCGCCGGGCCGCCACGATTCCGGCGCGGACCAGGACGCCACCAGCTCCATTTCCGGGCCGGTCAGCGGGGTGACCCGGCAGACCTCGGCCAGTTCCCGGGGCGGCAGCGCGGCCAGCACGGTGATGGCGGACCGTTCGGCGAACCCGCGGGCCTTGGCGCGGTCTTCCTCGGTGGGCAGCGCCTTGAGGTCATCCAGCGAGTGGGTGATCATGATGCTGGCCATGCCCTTGGCGCGGTTCAGGCGGGTGAGCTTGTCGGCGTGCTCGACCAGGCCGGGGGCGCCGCGCAGCGCCTGCCACAGCTCGTCCATCACGGCCAGGTAGGAGCGGCGGGGGGCCAGGCCGTGGGCGGCCAGCACGCCGGTCGCGTCGGCGGTGGCGAACCCGTAGGCCCACACGCTGAGCATCGCCGCGGTCAGCAGCTTGTCGCCGACGGCGCCGGCGCGGGAGATGTCCACGGTGACCACCGGGGCGGCCAGGTCGATCGCTGTGGTGGTGGGGCCGTCGAAGACGCCGGCCAGGGTCCCGGTCAGCAGCAGGTCCAGGGTGAATGCCAGGCCGGCGACCTGGTCGCGGTACTGTCCGGGGTCGGGGGCGCGGGCGGCGGCGCGGAGCTGGTCCGGGCCTTCCTCGACGACGCGCAGGACGTCGGGGACGGCGGGCTGGGCGCCGGCGGCGCGCTCGTCGAGCAGGTCGACGGCGCGGCCCAGGATGACCTCCTCGGCGTTGGGCAGCGGCTGCCCGCGGATCAGGGTGCACAGGGCCATCAGCAGGGACAGCCGGCGGGCGCGGATCTCGGTGCGGTACTGGGCGGCCTCGGCGGGGCCCAGCCGGGGCAGGACCGCGCCGAGCGGGCCGGCGTCCAGCGGGTTGATCCGGTCCAGGCCGCGGCCGACCCGGATGACCTGCCCGCCCAGGTGCTCGGCGAGGATGGTGTAGTCCGGCCGCGGGTCGCCCAGGACCAGGACCGTGTCGCCGCGGGCGGCCGCGCCGACGGCCAGCCGCTTGACCAGGGTGGAGTTGTGGGTGGGGATCATCGACTCGCCGGCCAGGTACAGCCCGGCGGCTGAGGCGACCTGGATGCAGCGGACCGGCCGGGACGGCACTTCCCGGGCGGCGGTGACCTGCCAGCGGCCCGGGCTGTCCGGGCCGGCGTGGCGGGCCGAGATCAGGACGTGCCACTCGCCGTCCTGGCTGCCGTCCGGCGGGGGGGCCAGGATGGCCCGGTGGCCCAGGGTGCAGGCGAGCTCGCGGACGTCGCGGGCCAGGCGGGCGCTGCCGCAGGCCCAGGCGGCCACGCCGGCCGCCGGGGCGTGCCCGGCGGTGTCCAGGATCCCGGCGAGCAGGTCGCGGCGCTGGGACCAGGAGGCGCGCAGGTACCGGAGGGGGATGTGCGGCGGGCCGTCCAGCAGCCCGAGCCGGCCGAGGTGGCCCCGCAGCACCGTCACCCGGTCTTCCAGGCCCGCGCCGCCGGCGAGCCAGGCGCCCAGCAGCCACGGCGGGACCGGCAGGTACACGCCGGGCAGCTGCAGCGGCCCGGCCGCGGTGACCGCGTGGGCGGGCTGGCCGCCGGGCCCGGTGAGGGTGTCCATGATCTGCCGGGTGGTCAGGACCTGCCCGCCGGGCCCGGGACCGGGGCGGGCCCCGTCGGCCATCGTGGCCGGCGTGGCGGCCGTGGCCCACTGGTGGCCGGCGTCGGCGGTGATGCAGGTGGCCTCGTCGAAGGTCAGCTCGAGGCAGGGCCTGCCGGTCATCACCTCTGAGACCGCGATGACCGGGATGGGGCGGCCGTGCTCGTCGAAGACGTAGTCGCCGGCGCGCAGGTCCCCGATCGCGGCCCAGCCTCCCGTGACCGGGATGGGGGTGGCGATGTCGAGGGCCTTGCCGGTGCCGGGCTGGCCGAGCACGACCAGCGGGTCCAGGCAGACCACCTCGCCGCCCAGCTGGTGCCGCCCGACCGGGGTGCCCGCCGCGGGCGCGCCGGCGCCGGTGATGAACGGGAACAGGCCGCAGGCCTGCACGGTGGTCGCCTGGACCTCGGGGGCGGCGGCCACGTGCGCGGCCCGGCCGGCGCCGGGGAGCTTCCACCCCCAGGCGGGCGGCAGCGGGATCCCGCTGGCCGGGTCCGCCGAGGCGGCGCGGCGGCGGCTCACCGCGGCCGCCGGCGGGCGAGCGCCGGCGGGCAGATCCCGCACGGCAGGGTGGCCGCGAACCCGGCGGCCTGGGAGTGGAACATCCGCCGCAGCCGGATCCGGGAGCCTTCCGCGGCCGCCTCGGTGGACGCGACGGCGCGGGGCAGCTCGGCCGCGTCGGTCACGGTGACCGTCACGTACAGGCCGATCATGACGACGCCGGCGCCGGAGGCCTCCTCGGCGGCGGCCTGCGCTGCGCGGGCGGTGTCGTAGCTGTCCCGCGCGGTGGGGTCGCGGCCGGTCTTGCGCCGGTACGCGTCCCGGAACCCGGCGGCGTTGACCTCGGCCTCGATCGTGCGGGTGGCTGCCGCCGCGCTGAACGGCCGGTACTGCAGCGTGACCCTTTTCGGGTACGGGCCGGGGCTGGCCAGCCGGGCCAGCACCGCGGAGGTGACGTTCTGCCGGGGTGCCTCCTGCCACGCCCAGGTGACGCTCATGCCGGAGTCGTGGGCGTAGGCGTCGGCCAGCTCGGCCGCCCCGACCGGGCCGGCGTCCAGCCAGGTCAGGGCGCCGTCGGCGGCGCGGCCGGGGCCGGACAGGATCCGGCTGACCTCGCCGCGGGCGGCCGGGTCGAACGCGGCGCGCACCGCCCCGGCGATCTCGGCGGCGGTGGCCAGCCCGTCGACCGCCACGCCGCAGGAGCAGAGCATCGCGGCCAGCCCGTGCAGGCTGCGGGTGACCGAGCCGGCCGCGGCGGTCAGGTCACCGGGCCGGGACGGGTCCTGCCGGGGGTCGAAGGTGAGCGAGACGCGGACCGCGGTGTCCGCGGCCGCGTCCGGCGCGGCGGCCGCGACGGCGGTGATGATCTGCCGGGCGGCGGCGGGGGCGTCCGGGCTGAGCGAGGCCGCGACCGCGTCGGCCAGGGTCGTGCCCGGCTCCGGGGCGGTGTCGACGGTGACCGATACCCAGCTGACCTGCGGGATGTGGCCGAGCGCGGCCAGCCACGCGCCCCAGTTCGCGACCCAGGTGTCGGTGTCGGCGCGGTTGGCCAGCCACGCCGAGGAGGGCGTCACCCGCACCGTGGCGGTCAGGTGCCCGGTGTGCCTGTCCCACACCAGGCCGTACCGGCCGCCGAGCCCGTCCTCCGCGGACACCAGCGCGGTGGGGGCCAGCACGCCCGGCAGCTGGAATGCCCGCGGGTGCGCCACGATGATCCCGGCCCGGTACCTGGTCCGGTCCCGGGCTGTCGCCAGGTGCCACCGGGCCCGGATCAGCGCCGCGGTGGCCAGCGGCATCCCCCGGACGCGGACCAGGGACACGCCTGTCCCGGCGGCCAGCGGCGGGGCGACGTACAGGGCGGCCCGGGGCGAGATGGTGACGGTGGCCAGTACCGCGATCACCACGCCGAGCAGGACCAGGGTGCCGGCCGGGCCGAAGCCGAGCAGCCCCATCGGCCGCCGCGGACGCCAGCCGCCGTAGGTCCGCGGGGCCGCCTCGTCGCCGGTCACTGCCCGTCCCCGGGCGGCGCGGCGCCCTGCGCCAGCCTGGTCGCGGCGGTATGGGCTGCCTGCGCGCCCAGGACGATCACCCCGGCCGGGCCGGCGCCCGCGGCGGCGCCGCCCGCCGGTACGGCGGCCCCGGCCCTGGCCGCGCCTGCTCCGGCTGCTCCTGCCGCCCCGCCAGGTGCCGCGCCCGGCGGCGCGGCAGGGCCTGCCGCGGCGGGACCGGCGGCCGCCGCGGCTGCTCCCGCGCCGCCTGGGGCTCCGCCGCCAGGCGATCCGCCTGCGGCCGGTGACGGCGGGCCGCCGGGTGCCCCGCCGGCCGGGCCGCGGCCCGCTCCGGAGGACCCGCCGGGCGTCCCGCCGGTCATGCTCATGGCCCGGGCCTGGTCGGCGGCGGATCCGCCGCCGCCGTAGGAGCGCAGCGAGCCGACGGCGGCCGCGCCGCCGATCACCGAGCCGAGCACGCCGGCGCCCCCGCCGCCTTCCAGCTGGCCGGGGGCCCAGTTGAAGAACCGCAGCAGGACCGGCAGGGCGATCAGCGACAGGACCAGGACGGCGACGCCGCCAAGCACGTCCTGCGCCGAGGTGCCCTGGCCGATCAGGACGAATCCCGCGCCGTAGACGCTCGCCGCGGCCGGCTTGTAGAAGATCAGCGCCAGCTGCCAGCCGGTCACCTTGCGGAACCAGGGCCGGGTCAGCGGGGTCATCGTCCCGGCGGCGGCCAGCGGCAGCGTCCCGGCCAGGATGATCACGGCGACCTGGCGGAACAGCAGCAAGACCGCCTGGAATGCGGCCAGCACCAGCGCGATGATGCCGATCACCAGCAAGATCGCCGTCCCGCCCGGCCCGGTCACCGCGCTGAAGGCGATCAGCTTGACGAACCTGCCGGAGAACTGGCCGCCCGTCGCTGATGACAGCACCGCGGTGCTGTATGCGTCCCCGGCGCGCAGCAGCAGGGTCGGCAGCAGCGTCCCGGCCGCGGCGGTGATCGCCACGGTCAGCAGCCCGCTGCCGACGTCGATCAGCGGCGCGGACTTGCGGGTCAGCGCCATCCGCGCCCCGGCGGCGATCACGGCGATAACGGCGACGGCGGCGGTGAACGGGAACAGCCATGCCTGCAGCGTGCGGGGCACCGGGTCGGCCGCCACGTCGGGGGAGGGCAGGTTGACCCACCAGGCGACCATGTCCTTGGCGATGGTGCCGATGCCGGACTGGATCGCGCCGGCCAGGCCGCCGATCGCGGCGTTGGCGGCCCCGCCGGCCACGGCCCTGGCCGCCGAGCCGGCCGCCCCGGCGGCCAGGGCGCCTCCGGCGATGAGGCCGCCGCCGGGGACGACGCTCCCGGCTCCGGCCCCCAGGGCGATCTGGCCGAGGCACGCGGCGCTGGTGAGCGGGTTACACAAGGGGGGTCACCTCCCGGGCAGCAGCTGGAATCCGGCCGGGCCGGACGGCCGGACGGCGGCCGCGGCGAGGTTCCCGCCGGGCGGGGAGACCAGCCGCCAGTCGCCATCCAGCCAGCGCACCTGCACCTGGATCACGGCCTGGCTGGCGCCCGCGACGGCCAGGACCTGCACGGCAGCCGCGGCCGGGGTGAAGGACGCGAGCCGGAACGCCCGCGCCGAGGCGGTGGCGGTCCCGGCGGGGCTGCCCGGGCCCGGCGGCGGATGCTGGCCGCTGGCCTGCGCGTAGTCCAGCCAGGCGGCGGCCAGCATCGCCCGGGCGCCGGGCCCGGTGACCTGCCGGGCGATGGTAGGGGAGAAGACATCGGGGCCGAGCTGGCCGCTGGTGCGGACCGCGATGCCGACGGCGGCCAGGACCGCCCCGGCCGGGTCGTCGGCGTACCCCGTGGCCAGCGGCCACGGCCCCCGGCGCGGGCCGTCCTGCGGTGATGCGGGGACGGCGGTGCCGTCCAGGGCGACGGCATACCACCCGGCGGTGCTGACGGTCACGGGCGCGGCAGATCCCGGCGCCCGGGCAGGCACCCGGCCTTCCTGGAGAGATGGACGGGGCGGCGGCGGGCCGGGTGCCTGCCCGGAGGCCGGGCGGTACAAGATGACGACAGCGGCCACTACGGCGGCCGCGGCCACTGCCGCGGCCGCGGCCGCGGCGATCAGGCCGGGCCGGGCCCGGCGGCGGCTGGGGGGCAGCGGCAGGCTCATGGGCGGATGAACACCGTGATCAGGGGAACGGCGATCGCCGCCAGCGACGCGCCGCCGAGGACCCAGGGGATCCCGGCGGCACCGTCAGCCGCGAAACTATGCCGGTTCCTTCTGCCGATCGCCATCTGCCCGGCGCAGATCAAGAGGCCGAGGGTCCCGAGCCAGAACACCAGCCACTTGCCCCAGCCCACGATGGTGCTCAGCGGGCCCTGCAGGCCCGGCACCGGGACCGGCCCGGGGTCCGGGACTGGGGGCGGCTTGCCGGCCGTCACGGCAGCGTGGACCTGGACGAGGCTGATCAGGATGGTCATGCTTCCCTCCGGGGCCCGGCCGCGGCCAGCGCGGCGAGGTCGTGCACGGCGCCGGCGAGCCGCCGCGGCAGCCGCGCGGCGGCGGGGCTGGCCCCGGCCCGCAGCGCGGCGGCGAACGGCACCCGGATCAGCGGCCCGGCCCGCCCCTCGATCAGGGCGAACCGCTGGGCGGCCTGCCGCGGCTCGGGGCCGGCGCCGTCAGCCACGACCGCCACCGCCACCGGGTAGATCCCGTGCCGCTCCAGCGCGGTGACGGCGATGACCGCGCGCCGCGCGCCCTCGGCGGTACCGCGCGCCGCGATGATCACCCGCGTGCCGGGCGGCGGGACCGGCAGCCACCCGGCCGCCGCGATCCGCGCCGGGTCCGCATCCGGGGCCGGCGGCATCTCGCCGACCCGGGGGCCGTGACCGCCCGGCGCGGCGAGATGCAGGCGCAGCAGCGCGGCCAGGGTGCTTGCCCCGGCGCCGCCGTGCGCCCCGGCGATCACGATCTGCGGCGCGGCCGGGCGCGGCGCCCGGGGCGGGCGCTGGCCGCCGGGCGCGGCGGCCAGCTTCCAGGGGCGGGCGTGACGGGCCGGCGGACGCCGGCCGGGAGCAGCCCGCAGCCGCACGTCGTGATGAACCTCTCCCGGCCCGCCCGCAACAGCCTGCTGCATCGTCACCCACCTCCCGTATGTCCGTTTCTGGCCTCAAAGCTATGATCAGACCCCCTAGTGACTGCAAACCCTGGAAAACCCTGTCATCTGATCGTAAGAAGTGGAGTACCGCCTCAAGCGGATTAATCCGGTTTAACTTGTCCTGTGTCGTTCGCATCCGGTACAAGGACGTGAGATCATTGAGGTCACGTGCAAACCCGACCAGGAGGCTTCGGACATGGCCCGCACTGTCCAGGAACCGCCTGCGCCCGCCGGGCGGGACCCGGACGTCATCGGCGCGGCGGTGCTTGCCGCCCGGCTGGGCTTCAAGGACCCGCAGACCGTCACCGACCTGGCCGCCGCCGGGGAACTGGCCGGCATCAAGGTCGGCCGCGACTGGCTGTTCAGCTGGCAGGCGACCTACGAGCGGATCGCCGGCTCCGCCGCCCCCGCCGGCCCCGTCATCGGCGCCGCCGAGCTCGCCCGGCGCCTGGGTTTCCGGGACACCCAGACCGTCACCGACCTGGCCGCCGCCGGGAAACTGCACGGTGCCAAGATCGGCCATACCTGGCTGTTCGCCTGGGCGGCGATCTACCAGCGGATCGCCGGGCCCGGCGTTCCCGACGGCCCCGTCCTGCGCGCCGCGCAGCTGGCCCGCCGGTTCGGGGTCACCACGAAGGTCATCCGCAAGGCCGCAGCGCCACCCGGCAAGCTGCACGGCTGCAAGATCGGGAAGCAGTGGCTTTTCGCCCTCGAGGCGGCACGCCTGCAGATGGACCCGCAGCCAGAAGCCGTCACCGCGGCCGGGAGCCTGGCGCGGCGCTAAGGCACCCCGCCGACCGGGCCGGTGATGCGGCTTGTCCTGGCGGCCCTGACGGCAGCCGTCGCGCTCCCGCTAGTCGTCGTCGTCCTGGTCCTGGGCAGCACAGGCGGCGCGGGCGGCACCACGGCGTCAGCCGGGCCGGCCGTTCCCGCCGGGCCGGCCGCGGGCGGCGCGTCGTGGGCGCCGGCGCTGCTGGCCGCGGGGGGATGGCAGCCGACCGGCTGCAACGCCGGCGCGATCGAGGCGTGGGAGCGGGCCGAGGGCAGCACCGCGTCCTGGCATAACCCGCTGGACACCACGCTGCGCGAGCCGGGCAGCCACCCGGTCAACAGCGTCGGGGTGCAGGCGTACCCGTCGTGGCAGGAAGGCCTGGCCGCCACCATCGCCACGCTGCGTGGCGACCGTCGCGATTACGGGCCGATCCTGGCCGCGCTGGCCGCCGGGAATAACGCCCAGGCTGTCGCCGCCGCGGTAGCGGCGTCGCCGTGGGGGACCGAGCCGTTCACCGCGACATGCGCCTAGCGATCCCCGCCGCCGCAAGCGGGACCTGCCGGCGGCGGCCGCGGGCGATGCCGGGCCGGGTGCCGGGGATTCCCGGCACCCGGCCCGGCGGGCCATCCTGGCAGGCATGACCGGGGACAGCGGGGGGGACATGACATCATGCCACGACCCTGGCGGCCAGCCCGCCGCCGGGACGGACACGGCAGCCGGCGCCTGGCAGGCGGCCGGGCGCCGGCTCAAGGCCAGGCGGCTGCGGGCCGGGCTTTCGCAGGGCGAGCTCGGCGCCCGGATCGGGTACAGCCGCCAGGCCGTCGGCGACGCCGAGACCAAAGGCGCCGGCGCGGCAGGCCTGTGGCAGCGGGCCGACGACGAGCTCGCCGCCGGCGGGGAGCTGGTCCGGCTCCACCAGGCGGCCCACGCCACCGCCGCCGCCGAGGCCGCCGCCGCGTCGGCCCGGCCGGGCCGGCTCAGCGCCGTCCCCGCGTGGGTGCCGGGGACGGGACCCGCCGGGGACGGCGCCGGCGGCCTGATGCTGGCGGCCGGCTACTGCCCGACCTGCGGCACTGCGCTGCTGATGCAGGCGCAGGTGGCCGACGCCACGCCTGGCTAACCGCGCCCCGGCCGGGAGGCCCGGCCGGCCGGGCCCGGTGCCGGATTCGGCCGCCGGGGATTCCCGGCACCGGGCGCGGCGGGCGATGGTGCGGGCATGACCACGCTGCGGATCCCCGGCCCGCGCCGCACCCGCCGGCCCTGGTCCCGCACGCCTGCCCCGGCGGGCTCCCGGCGGTGACATCCGGCCGTGCCGCCGGCGGGGAGCCCGCGATGGCCTCCCTCCCGGCCCGGGCAGGCCCGGCGCCCGGGCGTACGCGGGACCCCGGGCGCCGGCTGCGGCTCCTGGCGCTGCCGTGCAGCGCCCCCGGGCCCGGCCGCCGCCCGGCCGTGCTGGCCATCTGCTGCACCAGCATCTTCCTGGTCGGCCTGGACAGCACGGCGCTGACCGCCGCGCTGCCCTCGATCAGCCAGGACCTGCACCTACCGGTCCCGGGCCTGCAATGGACCGTGGACGTGTACCTGCTGATCCTGGCGAGCACGCAGATGGCCGCGGGAACGGCCGCCGACCGGGGCCGGCCGCCGCCGGGTCTTCCAGGCCGGCCTGGGCCTATTCGCCGCCGGGTCGCTGCTGTGCGGCCTCGCCACAGGCCTGGGCACCCTGCTGGCCGCCCGCGCGGTCCAGGCAGCCGGCGGGTCGATGCTCACCCCGGCCGCCATGTCGGTCATCACCGTCACCTTCACCGGCCGGGCCAGGCGGGCCCGCCCGGTCAGCATCTGGCATGCCGTGTTCGGCGTCAGCATGGCCTGCAGCCCGCTGCCCGGCGGGCTGATGATCAGCGTGGCGGGCTGGCGCGGGATCTTCTGGCTGAACATCCCGGTAGCGGCGGCCGCGGCCGCGCTGGCCGCGGCGTTCATCCCCGAGTCCCGGGCCGCCCCGCCCCCCCGGCACACGGAGGCAGGCATTGACTACTCCCCGCCCTGAAGGACGGGGATTCCAGCCCTCGCGGGCTGGGTTTCCTGTTTCACAGCCGACTGCACCCGGGAGGTCCCGGGGTGTCTGACATCAGCTCCGCAGGCATCGGCACCATCTCTGGTGCCTACGGCAAGACCTGCCGCCAGTATGTTCTTCGCCGCGTTGATGTCCCGGTCATGCCGGGTGCGGCAGGACGGGCACGTCCAGTGCCTCGTCTTCAGGCTCAGCTCCGCGAGCAGGTGCCCGCACGAACTGCACGTCTTGGAACTCGGATACCAGCGGTCGACCGGGATCACATGCCGCCCGGCCCTGGCCGCCTTGTACTCGACCATGCGGCGGAAGGTGCCCCACCCGCAGTCGGAGATGGCGCGGGCCAGCGAATGGCTGCGGACCATGTTCTTCACGGCCAGGTCCTCGATCGCGATCACGTCGTGGTCGCGGACCAGGTTCGTGCTTGCCTTGTGCAGGAAGTCCGCCCGAGAGGCGCGGACCTTCCGGTGCGCGCGGGCGACCTTGGCCTTGGCCCTGGCGCGGTTCGCGGAACCCTTCTGGCAGCGGGCCATGCGCCGCTGGTAACGGGCGAGGTTACGTTCCCGCCGGGCCAGCGTGCGCGGGTTGGGGATCTTCTCTCCGTCCGAGGTGACAGCGAAGTCCTTGATACCGAGGTCCACGCCCACGACGGCCCCCGTCGCCGGAAGCTGCACGGGTTCGGCCACGTCAACGGCGAAGGAGACGTACCAGCGTCCGCACGGATCACGGGAGACAGTCACCGTGGTGGGGTCGACCGATGCCGGGTCGATGTCCCGCCACGACCACACGAACGCCAGCGACGTGTCCATCTTGGCGAGAAACAGTTGCCCGTGGCGGTACCGGAACCCGGACCGGGTGTATTCGGCGGACTGGCGGCCGTTGCGGGACTTGAAACGTGGGTAGCGCGCTCGGCCCGCGAAGAAGTTGGTGTATGCGACTTGCTGGTGGCGGATCGCCTGCTGGAGCGGGACCGAGGACACCTCGTTCAGCCAGGCCAGGTCTTCGGTGGCCTTCATGGCGGTCAGGTAGGCGTTGGCCTGGATGAAGTTCGTCCTGGCCTGCTCGCCGTAGTACCGCTGGTGCCGCCACGCCAGGGTCCGGTTCCACACGACGCGGACGCAGCCGAACGTGCGGTTCAGCACGCTCGCATGCTCCGGCGCCGGGTACGCCCGGCACTTATACGCCATCCTCACATCAACCAAGCTTATCTGATCATGCCATATCAGATAAGCGTGACACGCAGGAAGGGGGGGAGCGGCGTTTCCTCCCCGGCCTGAAGGCCGGGGTCTCCACGCCGCGACTTCGATGACCCTGGACATGCACCCCGCCGGCGCGGCCACCTACACGGCCTGGCCAGCGCCGGCCGTACCGGGCTGGATGCTGGCCGGCGCGCCGGGCCAGCCGGCCTGGGCGGTCATCCGCGAGCCCGGCGTCCCGGCCGGCTGGATCGGGGAAGGCTGCGGCTGCCCGGCCGCGGAGTTCCTGCGGCTGGCCGCCGCCGATCACGGCCGCCTGCCCGGCCGGCGGTGCGCGGCCCTGCTCATCTACCCCGAGGGCACCGGCGCTGCGGGCTTCCCGGGCCCCGGCGCCGCGGCCGCGTTCCGCCGCGGCTGCCTGGGCCGCCACCTCATCACCCGTACCGTGCTGGCCGGAGATCCCGCCGTGTGGCCGGGCCGCGCCGCCGCCGAGCCGCTCTACCTGGCCGCGGCCGATGAGGCCCGCCAGTCCGGGTACGCCTGGCGGCGGCTGCACGGCCCGGTGATGCTGTGCTGGATCGGCGCGGACGACGCCAGCATGGACCTGGCGGACCGGCAGCTGATCGGGCTGCTCGCCCGGCCCCTGACCTCAGCAGGCCGGGACCGGCGGCTGGCCGCCGCCGGCCGGCGGTGATGCCCGGTGGACGGCAGCGCCGCCGCCCCGCCGCAGGCCAGGGACCTGCCCGCCCTGCTGGATGACCTACGCGACGCCGTCGGCGCGGAGCACGTGATCAGCGACGATTTCGGCCTGAGCGCCTATGCCGACCCCTACTCGCCGCTGCCGCCCGGCCAGGGCATGTTCCGCGCGGCCGCCGCCGTCCGGCCCGCCTGCGTAGAGGAGGTCCAGGCCGTCATGCGGATCGCCGCGCGGCACCGCTGGCCGGCCTGGCCGGTCTCGACCGGCAAGAACCTCGCCTACGGCGGTCCCTGTCCTGGCGCGGCGGGCGCGCTGGTGCTGGACCTGGGGCGGATGGACCGGGTCCTGGAGGTGTCGGCGAAGTTCGGCTACTGCGTGGTGGAGCCCGGCTGCTCCTATTTCGACCTGCACAAGTTCCTGTCCGGGCAGTACCCGGACCTGTGGCCCTCGGTGCCCGAGATGGGCTGGGGCGGCCCGGTCGGCAACACCGCCGAACGCGGCAACGGCTACCTGGCCACGCCGTATTCGGATCACTTCGCCTCGCACTGCGGGCTGGAAGCCGTCCTGGCCGACGGCAGCGTGGTGCGCACCGGCACTGGCGCGCTGCCTGGCAGCACCACCTGGCAGCTGCACCCCTACGGCTTCGGCCCGTACCTGGACGGCCTGTTCACCGGGTCGAATTTCGGGGTCATCACCAAGCTCGGCGTCTGGCTGATGCCCCGGCCCGAGTGCTGTCGGCCGTTCATGATCACCTTCCCGAGGGAGGAGGACATCGGCCCGGTCACCGACATCGTGCGGCGGCTCCGGCTGGCCGGCGTCCTGCAGAACGCGCCGGCCATCCGGAGCCTGCTGCTGGAGGCGGCCGGCTGCGGCGCCACCAGGGACCAGTACGCCCCCGGCAGCGGCCCGCTCCCGCCCGCCGCCCGCCGGCAGATCGCAGCCGACCACGGCATCGGCGAATGGAACCTGTACGCGGCGCAGTACGGCTCGCAGGCCGTCATCGACGCGCTGCTGGCCGAGATCCGCGCGGCGGCCGGGGAGATCCCCGACGCCCGGTGGTACTTCGAGGGTGACCGGCCGCCGGGCAGCACGCTGGAGCACCGCGCCCGCCGGATGAGGGGCATCCCGGGCCTGGAGGACCTGAAGCTGCTCGACTGGGCCGGGCCGGGCGGGGCGCACCTCAACGTGAGCCTGGTCTGCCCGGCCGCGGGCCCGGACGTCATGGCGCAGTACAGGCTGGCCCGCAGCATATGCCGGGAGCATGACCTGGACCTGCTCAGCGACATCATCGGCGCGGGCCGCTCGGTCACCCACATCATCACGCTGGTCTTCGACCGTGAGGACGCCGCCGGCAAACGCCGGTGCCTGGAGGCGGCCGGCCGCCTGGTCACCGCGATGGCGGACCGCGGGTGGCCGGTCTACCGCACCCACCTCGCCCTGATGGCCCAGGTCGCCGGCACCTTCAGCTGGGGTGATCATGCCCTGATGCGGCTCGCCCGGAGGATCAAGGACGCCGTCGACCCCGGCCACATCCTCGCCCCCGGCCGGAACGGGATCTGATCCTGCCCCGCAGTCCCCGAACGCAAAGGCAGCAGCATATGAGCCCTCCCAGCCCAGGCGGCCCCACCCTGTCCGTCCCGCAGGTCGTTTTCCCGCCCGCGAGCATGACCCACGCGGCCCTGGTCGCCGAGGTCCGCCGCGCGTACGCGCCGCTGCTGCAGCACCTGCCCGGCGACACGGGCTACCAGCTCGGCTTCGCCGACCCGGCCCGGACCGCCCTGAAGATGGGCGGAATCCTGGCGATCGAGGACCACCCTATGCACCTGCCGGCACCGGAGATCACCCGCCGCCGCGGCCTGGCCGCGCGCAACAGGCAGGCCCGTGAGGCGTTCGATGCCTACGCGCCGCTGGCCGCCAAGCAGGCGATGGCCGCCGCGCACGTCACCCCGGACGAGATCGGCGCCGTGGTGGTCGCCTCGTCCACCGTCACCGCCATGCCGTCGCTGGCCCACGCCCTCGCGTCCGCGGCCGGCCTGAGCGACCGGGCCGAGGCCATCTCGCTCGGCTCGGAAGGATGCAACGGCGGCGCCGCCGCCATCCTGCAGGCCCGCGCCCACGTCCTGGCCCACGGCTGCCCCGTGCTCGTGGTGGCCGCCGACTACGCCAGCCCGTGGTTCCATCTCGAGCCCGGCCTGCGCGGCGCGATCGTGTCATCGGTCTTGTTCAGCGACGCGACCGCCGCGGCCGTGATGACGCCCGGGCCCCGGGCCGTGCCCGGCTTCCGGATCCTGCGGACTACCTCAGCGCGGCTGCCCGGCACCGAGGACGCGCTCGGCTGGGATGTCCGCGACGACGGGTACCACTTCCGGCTCACCGGCCCCCCCAAGGTGGTCCCCGGGATCCTGCCCGCCCTGCGGGATCTCCTGGACGCGACGGGATGGCAGGCCGGCGACCTGGACGCCTGCACCATCCACTCCGGCGGCAACGCGATCATCAGGGCCGTCCAGCAAGGCCTCGGCCTGACCCGCGACCAGGTGGCCCCCGCGTGGGGCAGCCTGCGCCGGGGAGACCTGATGTCCGCCGCGGTGCTGCACGCGATGGCGATCGCCGCAGCGGACCCCGGCCGGCCTGCCCGGCACGGCGGCCGTGGCATCCTGGCGGGGTTCGGTCCCGGTTTCGCCATGTCGGCGGCTGCCTGGCAGTACCACGCCCCGGCCCCCGCCCTGGCCGCGGTCTCAGCCGCCGCGGCGGGCTGACCCGCCCGCGCGGCCCGCGGCGGCGGTGCCGGATTCGGGCGCCGGGGATTCCCGGCGCCAGCCGCGGCGGGTCATGGTTCATCCCATGGCAGGCCAGCGGATCCTCGTCACCACCCCGGGCAGCGTGCCGCGCACGCCGGAGGCGGCCCGCCTGCTCCAGGCCGGAACCGCTGACCCCGGAGCCCTCGAACGCGGCCTGGCCTCCGTCACCGCGGCGGCGGTCGCCTGGCAGCTCCGCAACGGCGTCGACGTGATCAGCGACGGCGACGTCAGCCGGCTCTCTGTCACCACCGCCCCCGGGCTCGGCTTCACCGGCCCGCCGGTGCCGTTCGGGCTCGCCGACCTGGGCGCCGCCGGCGGGCCCTGGCCCGCGGCCGGCCCTGCCGCCGCGGCGCCGTCCAACACCGGCAAGATCACCTATGATCCCGCGCCGGCCGCCGCGCGGATCACGCGATTCCAGGCGGCGCTGGAGCAGGCGGACGGCGGCCCGCCCGCCGCCGCGTTCCTTGCCGTCCCCTCACCCGGCGCGGTCACCCTGGCCGGCAGCAGCTACTACCGCACGCACGAGGACTTCGCCGCCGCGGCCGCCGCGGCGCTGGCCCGGGAATACCGCGACATCACCGCCGCGGGCCTGATCCTGCAGGTCGACGCGCCGGACCTGACGCTGCCCTACCACGCCCACTGGGCGGGCATGTCCGCAGAGGAATTCCGGGCCCGCGCCCGGATGCACGCCGAGCTGCTCAACGGCGCGCTGGCCGGCATCAGCCCGGAGCAGGTCCGGCTGCACGTGTGCTGGGGCAGCTACCCGGGCCCCCATCACCGCGACATCCCGCTCGCCCAGATCATCGACATCCTGCTCAGCGTCCGCGCCGGCGTTCTGGTCCTGGCCGGGGCCAGCCCGCAGCACCGGGCCGACTGGCGGGTGCTCGCCGGCCGTAAGCTGCCCGCCGGGATGATGCTGGCCGCCGGCGTCATCGACACCTGCACATCCGGCGTCGAGGCGCCGGCCGCGGTCGCCGACGCCCTCGTGCAGGCCGCCGGCGCGATCGGCGCCGGGCGGCTGATGGCCGCCACCGACTGCGGCTTCGCGCCATTCGGCGGCGCGCCCGCCCTGCCCGCCGCGGTCGCCGAACTGAAACTCCGGGCTCTGCGGGCCGGCGCTGGCATCGCCAGCCGGCGGCTGTGGCGCGGCTCCCGCGCGGCAGCCTGACGGCCTGCCATGCGGGCCGTCTTGACCAGGAAAGGGGGCAGGTGATGCGCGACACCTGGACCTGACACAGCTCGCGGGGGCCCGGCGGGACACCGGTCAAAGTGGGCCCCGGGTCCCCGCGCCCGCCGCCGTCGGGAAAGCACCCTCGCCGCGGGCCGCCTGCCCTGCACGGGCGGGCTGCCCGGCACGCAAAGGAGGACAGGAACGATGCACGACCGCCCCGCAGCCGACCCGCTGCTCCGGGAGATGTACCAGCCCTGGCCGCCCCAGCTGCTCGGCGGGACCGCGGCCTGCCTGCTCCTGACGCTCTACCCGCCGGTCACGGCCCCGTTCGCTGCCGAATGGCAGGCCGCCGGCCGGCCGCTGGACCCGTGCACCCGGCTGATCCCCCGCTGGAAGACCGCGGTCGCCGGCACCCCGGCCGAGATCGGCCGGCTGCGCCGCGCGGCGGCCGCCGCCCACGGCCGCGTGCACGGGCAGCTGCCCGCCGACGCTGACGCCAGCCGTTTCGGCGTCAGCTACGACGCCACCGACCCCGAGGCCATGACCAGCATGTACGTCATCATCTTGCATCTGATGCTGGCCGCCCAGGAGTTCCTCGGCCAGCGGCTGCCCGACGACGCCGCACGTGACCGGTACTGCCGGCTCGCCGCCGGCACCGCCGGATACGCCTTCGGCGTCCAGGACTCGGTCCCGGCCACCATCGCCGGCCTGCGCCAGGCCTACGAGGCGATCACCGCGGGCAAGCTGCAGGACACCGGCCTGGGCAGGCAGCTCCGGCAGGCGATGCTCGCCAGCCCCATCGCCGGCATCCCGGCCCCCGAGCTCGCGAGCTGCGCCGCGCTGCTGCTCGGCCAGCGCGCGACCGCGATGCTGGGACCGCTGCCCGCCGCCGGGCAGCCGGCCCCCGGCGTCCTGCTGGACAAGGTGCGGGCCGCCCAGCCGCCGCCGGCCCGGCACGGCGCCCGCCGGGGCCGCCGCGCGGCGCTGACACCCGTAGGCCCGTAACATGCCCGGAGCCGGCGCCCCCCCAGGACCGGTGGTCAGGATCGACCTGGCATGCGGCCAGTACGCCCTGGCCGTCCCGCCGCCCGGCACGGCCCTGCCGGCCGCCGCCGCCCGTGACGCCATCTGGGAACTTACCGGGGCCTGCCCGGCCCAGGCGCCCGGAGCGCCAGTCACCGTAGCGCGGGCCGCGCACATCCGCGACGAGCTCGGCCCGGCCGTCCTGGTCGCCGGCTCGGCCCGGGCAGTGCTCTACTGCCCCCGCGGCGACATCACCACGGCAGCGGCGGCCGCCCTGTCGGCCCTGGCCTCGGCCGCCCCCGGCCTGGCCGGCCCCGTCGCCGGCCCGGTCCGCGTCCGGATCGCCCGCGCCCCGCACCAGGCCCTGCCCGCCTGCCTGCACCCGGCGTTCGCCGCCAGCACGCCGGGATCCGGCAGCGGGCAGGCTCAGGTCACCGCCCACGTGTGCGAGCACCTGATCAGCGCAGGGCTCGCCGCCGCCCTCACCATGCTGTGCACCGCCTACGCGGGCCCGCGCCCCGCACCCGCGGCGCGTCCCGGCGCCTGAACGCCCCCGCCGGAGCCGCCCTGCTTGCGGGGCGCCCTCCCGCCTGAGTATCTTCTCCATCACGGGCGGTACTGGCATGCCGGGCCGCCAGCAGCAGCGGAGGGCGCAGTGGCGGGAACCGGCACCGGCCAGGACGAGGCGGGAACCGGCACCGGCCGGGACGAGGCGGGAACCGGCACCGGCCGGGACACCTGGATCACCGCCGCCATGACGCTGCTGGCCCGCGGCGTCAGCCCGGCCGAGATGAAAGTCGCCGACCTGTGCGCCGTCATGCCGCAGCCGCTGACCCGGGGGTCCTTCAACTGGCACTTCAGGGACGGTCGGCTGGCCGCCCTGCACCGTGAGATCATCGGCAGATGGCAGGCCGAGCGCACAGCCGCCTGCGACACGATCCGCTCCGAGCGCGACCTCGCGCAGCTCCTCGCCGCCGCCCACGGCCCCGCCGACAGCGCCATGCGGCGCTGGGCCGCCGCCCCGCCGCCCGCCGGCGCCGCCGCCCGCGACGTGCACCGCCAGCTCACCGCCGCGGTCGCCCAGGTCAACCAGGCGATCACCGCGCACCTGGACGCCGCCCTGGCCCACATGGGATTCCGCGGCCGCAAGGCCGCCGGGCTCGCCGCTGCCCTGGCCGCGGCCTTCGCCCCCGCAGGCCCCGCGGCGCCTACCGCCCCGGATGCGTTCAAGGTTCTGCTCGCCGTCCTGCGCGGGGCCGCTGCGCCGGCCGGCGCGCGCGAGGTCCAGGAGATCGACGGGGACGACGGCGAGATCCTGCTCGTGCTGGCCGCCCGCAACGTCCCGCCCGGGCAGCTCGCCGGGCTGCGCCAGGCAGCACGCCAGTTCCTCGCGGACGCCGGGCAGTAACCCGGCGGCGGCCCGCGCGATGCCGGAGCCGGCCGCCGGGGATTCCCGGCGGCCCGCATGGCAGGCCATCGTATCCGGCATGACCGGATACCGCGCCCGCCCCGCGACCATCCTGGCGGCCGGCATGCCCAGGCCGCCCGCCGAGTTCCGCGTGCTGGGATCTTTCGCGGCCATCACGGCCGGCGGGCCGGTACTGGTCACCCCCGCCGGGCGGACCGTGCTGCGCGTCCTGCTGCTGTTCAGCGGGCAGCCGTGCCCGCAGGACATGCTCTGCCGCGCGCTGTGGGGCGACGCCTGGCCGGCGGACCCGGCTGCCGTCCTGGCCGGCTGCGCCGCGCGGGCCGCCCGCGCCGTGCGCCCCTGGGTCCGGATCACCTCCTGCGCCGGCTGGTACCGGGCAGCAGCCTGGCCCGGGACGCTGGACCTGGACCGCTTCCGCCGCGCCCGCGCCCGGGCCGCGGCCGCGGCCGGGCGCGGCGACCTGCCCGCCGCCGCCGCGGCGCTCAGCCAGGCCCTCGGCTGCTGGCGGTCCGCCGTCATTCCCGCCCTGCCGGCCGTCCCGGAGATCCACGCCGAGGCCGCCGGCCTGCTCGAGGAGCGGCACATCGCCGGGCATGACCTCGCCGGCCTGTGGCTGCGGCTGGGCTGGCACCGCAGCGCGCTGCCCGCCCTGCGTGCCCGCGCCGCCGCCGAGCCGGGCTGCGAGCAGGCCGCCGCCCAGCTGATGCAGGCCCTGCTGGCGGCCGGCCGGCCCGTCGAGGCGTTCCGGGCCTACGCGGCGGCCCGCCGCTGGCTGGCCGCCGAGGTCGGCATCGAGCCCGGCCGCCAGCTGCAGGCTCTGCTCGGCTGCGTCCTGACCGGGACCCCGCCTCCCGCCGACCTGGCCGGCGGGGACCGGCTGGCGTCCGGGGCCGGGCGCTGAGCAGAGCCCGTGACGGCGCGCGCCGCTGCCCGGGAAGTCCTGGGCATCCCCGAGTACCGGGCGGTGTGGGCCGGGCAGGCCCTGTCGGTCATCGGGGACCAGCTCGCGCGCATCGCCCTGGCAGTGCTGGTCTACGACCGGACCCGGTCGCCGCTGGCGACGGCCGTCGCCTACGCGGGCAGTTACCTGCCGTGGCTGGCCGGCGGCCTGGTCCTGGCCGCGGCCGCGGACCGGTGGCCGCGCCGCGCCGTCCTGGTGGCCTGCGACGCGGCCCGCGGGACGCTGGTCGCCGTCATGGCCGTGCCGGGCATGCCGCTGGCCGTCATGGTGGCCCTGCTGTACGCGGTGACCCTGCTGGACGGCCCGTACTACGCGGCGCGGGCGGGCCTGTATGCCGACATCCTGCCCCGCGACCAGTACCCGACCGGGATCGCGGCCGCGGCCACGACCGGGCAGGCTGCCCTGGTCATCGGGTTCGCCGCCGGCGGGATCCTGGCCGGCGCGGCCGGCCCGCGGCCGGCGCTGGCCATCGACGCGGCGACGTTCGGCCTGTCGGCCCTGCTGATCCGGTTCGCCGTCGCCGCCCGCCCCGCCGCCGCCGGGCCTGCGGCGCCGATGGCGGCGCGGGTCACCGCCGGGGTGAGGCTGGTCTTCGCCGACCGGCGGCTGCGGACCTGCATGCTGTTCGGGTGGCTGGCCGCGCTGTACACCGTCCCGGCCGCGCTGGCGGTGCCGCTGGCTGCCGCCCTGGGCGGCGGGCCGGCGGCGGCGGGCCTGCTGGTCGCGGCGGGCCCGCTGGGGACCGCGGCCGGGACCGCCGCGTACGGCCGGCGGGTCTCGGCGCCGCGGATCGGGCCGCTGGCCGCGCTGTGCTGCGCGATCCTGGCGCTGTTCGCGGCCCGGCCCGGCCTGGCCTGGTCGCTGGCGGTAATCGCGGCCTCGGGGACACTCGCCTGCTACCAGGTCGCGGCCAACACTGGTTTCATGCAGGCGCTGCGCCGGGACCAGCAGGCGGCCGCCTTCGGCGTCGCGGCGTCGGGCATCTGGACCGCGCAGGGCCTGGCGTACCTGGCGGCCGGCGCGGCCGCCGAGGTCCTGCCGCCGGCCGTGGTGATCGCCGTCTTCGGCATCGCCGGGGCCGCCGCGGGGGCTGCGCTGACGGCCGCCTCGCGGCCGCGGGGCACGGCCGGCCGCGCCGCCGCGTTACCCGGCGGCGGCCGCGCCGGACGCTGCTGCCAGCAGGAAGAACGGGCGGGCCGCGGCGACGGCGGCGCCGGCTGAGGCGAAGCCGCGGTCCCGGGCGGCGGCGTCCATCGCCGGGCCGTCGTCCGGGCTGGCCGCCCAGGCGGCGGCCAGGTGCGCCCGGATGGGGTCGGCGTGCAGGTCGCGCAGCCGGCGGTGCGGCCCGGTGCGGCTGACCTGGCCGGCGAGCAGGGCGGCCCGGGCCGCGGTGCGGCCGCTGTCCAGGTCCGGGTTGATCAGGCCGCCGGCCTGGGCGGCGGCGACGGGCCACACCAGGGCGGCCGGGTCCTGCGGCACCGCGCGGGTCAGGATCCGGGCGAGCTTCTCGCTGTCGTCCAGCGCCGCGATCTCCGCCGGCGTCAGCCAGTACCCGGCCTGGGCCGGGGTCAGGTGCGCGGCGTCCAGGCCCGCGGCGCGCGCCGCGTCCAGTCCCGCGGCGGGGCTGGCGGACCGGGCGACCCAGGACAGGACATGCCGCCGCCACCGGCCGGGCCAGGCCGGGTCGTACAGCTGCTGGTGCGCCAGGACCGCGCGGAACGGCACGTGCATGCCGTCGATGACCTGCCCGCGGTAGGCGGCCAGCCAGTCCTGCAGCTGGCAGCTGCCCCACCGGGTGGCCGACCACAGGACAGCCGGGGGCGGCGGGAGCGTCCCGGCGGCCGCCAGGCACAGCGCCAGGCGGGCATCGGCCAGCTTGGCCGGCACCGGGGCCGCGGCCTCCCGCCACCGCGCGAACCGGGCCATGGCGTCCTCCAGGCCGGGCGCGGCGGCCGCGGTGATCGCCGCCCGCGTCCTGGCCGCGTAGTGGACGGCCCGGGCGCGGCCGGCGAGGGCGCCCGCCTCAGCCTGGTCCAGGACGCCGACCCGGGCGGCCCGGGACAGCTCGGCCCGGACGTCGACCATGGCCACGGAGACCGGCTGGCAGTCATCGCAGGCGACCGCGACGGCGACCTCGTCGTCGCCGGTCAGGGTCCCGTCGCGGTAGTCCTGGTAGATGTCCCCGACGCCGGTCATCCCGTAGGGGTGGAGCTCGGCGGCCCGCAGCGCGCCCATGCTCGCCGCGCCGGCGACCGCCGTGCCGTGCGCCAGCAGCCACAGGATCTCCTTGTGCCGGACCGCGGGTATCGCGCCGAACAGCCCGTCGATGATGACCACGAGCACGCCGGGACCCGGGTCCAGGCGCAGCAGGTCGCCGTGCCGCACCGGCGGGTGCGTGACGGCGCCGGGCACCAGGTTGCCGGCCTCGGCTGCGCCGATGGTCGTGCCGCAGTACACGTGCACGGCCGGGGTCATGCCGTCGCCCGGCGCTGGCGGGGGATGTGCTCGCGGCTGACGGCCAGGCCGGGGCACAGGACCTTGACGACCGCCATCTCGGGCCGGCTGGCGAGGGTGACGATCATCGGCTCGGCGCCGGCGGCCTCCGCGACGAGCCGGGCCGCCGTGGCGGCTTCCTCCTCGTCGGTGCGGCAGGACCAGGCGGGCTGCCCGGCCAGGGCGGCCCAGTCCTCGGCGGCGCCCTGGGCGGCGGGCCGCAGGCCGGGCTCGCCCGGCGGGGGGTAGAGGTGGGCGGCGAGGTCATCGCGGGCGCCGGCGATGTGCGCGAGCCGGGACTGGGCAGCCTCGGTGATGGCCCGGGCCAGCGCGACCGCCGGGTCGGCGTGGGTGCCGGCGCCGGAGGCGAGCGCCGCGCCGTAGTCCTCGGCCCACAGGTAGGCGGCGAAGCCGGGCAGGCCGAGCCGGCTGGGGGCGTGCGCCACCTCCAGCCATGCCCCGGCGGCCAGGACCCGGGCGACCAGCTCGGCGCACCATCCGGGCGGCGCCGTGTCCAGGTCCAGGTAGCGCCGCCGGGGCGGGGGCACGGCCGCCAGTGCGGCGCCGGCGTCCCGTTCGATGACCTCGTACAGGGCATGTGCGGCCGCCTCGGCCCGGGTGTTGCCGCCGGCCAGCCCGTTTGACGTCGGGGAGATCATGCCGGGCCGCCAGTCCGCGCCGGCCCGCTGCCCGAGCCAGACCAGGTCCCGGGGCACGGGGACTTCCCGGCCGGTGATGGCGCCCCGCGCCATGATCCAGTCCAGCGTCGTGCGCTCGGTGACCAGGCTGCCGGGCCCCAGGTCCAGGCCGGTCAGGTCATAGCCGAGGTCCAGGTCCGCCGCGGGCCCGGTGAACGCCGGGGCCGGGACGGCGTCCTCGGCGGCCTGCAGCTCGAGCGCCTCCATCGCCGCGGCGGCCATCGCGGCGTCCAGGGTGGCTCCCTTACCCTGGCTCACCGACACTGTCGCGGCCAGCGGCCGGATCGCCTGCGCGACCGGGATCCCCAGGACATCCAGGCCGGTGATGTCAGCCAGGCGGGTGATCCCGGCCGGGCCGAGCAGCGGGCCGATCATCTCCAGGGTCTCGGCGGGCTCGCGGCAGCGCCGGGTTCCGGTACGGTACACCAGGTCCACGGGGGACTCCTGTCCGGGGCCAGGCGGCGGGGCCTCGTCCGCGAGGCCCCGCCGCGGCCGGCTCCTGCCAGGTCAGGCGGTCTCGCCGGCCGCGCGGCCGGCCCTGACGTTCCACGTGACCCACATGTCCGGCGGCCTGCGCTCTGCCGTGTCGCGGTCCTGGAACAGGCCCGCCAGGGCGTGCTCGCCCGCGGCAGTAAAGGGGGTTGCCATGACTTCCTCCTTTCCCCTGGCCTCCAAGGGTCACCTGGCGCCCCCGGCGCCGGGAATCCCCGGCGCCCGATTACGGCATGCCCGTGCCCGGGGCAAGGGCAGCGGGGCGCGCGGCCGTGGGGGCGGCCGGAGCGCGGGCCGTCAGGCCCGGCCATCAGGTCATCAGCCCGGAAGCCGGTCAGCTGGGCGGGCGTGAGCTCGCCGGGCGGTATGTCCGGCGGCAGCATCCGGCCGGCGGCGACGGCCCGGGCGGTGATGAGCACGCAGACGATGCTCTCCTCGTCCGCGCGGGGCGCGCCTGGCATGCCGTGACCGGATCCCGGGCTGCCGGTCACCTGCGGCGGGCCGCTACCGGCCGCCGTCCCACCGCAGGGCCGGCCGGGCCGGCCGGACGGGCGGCGCCGGCGGTCCCGGGGCGAACAGGTGCCGGGCCTGCGGCCCGTCCTCGGCGGGATGACGGGCGGGGAGCACGACGTCGACCAGCTCGGATTCCCGGCATACCCGCATGTCCGTGCCGCCGGCGAGGTCGTCGGCCAGGAGCCGCACGGACGGGCCGGCCGCGCCGCATGCCAGGACAGCCTGGCTCACCTGCAAGATGCCGGCCGCGCCGTCACCGGCGATGAAGTCACCCTCGTCGACGAGCCTGGCGGGCAGCCGGGCCGAGCCGCGGCCGGCGCCCTCGGCGGCGTCGAACGCCTGGAACCGGCGCCGCTGCCGCCTGTTCATGCCCGCGTAGGGATCGACCCGCTCCGGGGACAGCAGCGCGGGGTGCACGGTCACCAGGGCGGCGGGGTCAGCGGCCTTGTCGCGGCGGACGACCTGCAGCCACCCCGCCTGACCGCCGTCGCCGCCCGGTACGACCCCGCAGGCGACCCCGGTCCACCGCCCCCGTGAGCGGCCCTGCGGGCGGCAGGCCAGCCGGGTGCCGTCGGGGTACAGCAGGCGGCGCGGCCGCGGCGGGCCACCGGACGTGGCGGCGACAGGCAGCGGTGATATCCCGCCCGGGAACTGGCCGGCGGCGGCGCGGATGCCGCCCGCGCCGCGCAGGCAGGACACCGGTGACTGGGCCGCGTCGGCGGCCGCCGGGACCCGGGCGGCCGCGCCTGGCGCGGGCTGGCCGTCAGCGGAAGCGGGCACCTTCCGGCCGCCCCGGCCCTGCCAGGGGAGACGAGAACGCATGGCCGATCACCTTCCGCAAGATGCGCGGGTACCTCCCGCGGGGACGTGCTTCCGGTCCTACCGGGGCTGCCCGGCCCTGGTCACCGGGTGTGGCAAGATGGGGCACAGCGGAGGCAGATTGGGGCAACCCGGGGCACTCCGCCCCGGCGGCGCCGGAGCGCGCGGGCTGGACGGGAGTCGCGGTGACCAGGATGCGCAAGCCGCTCCCGGGCCGGCTGACCGATGCTGAGCGGGCTTTCTACCAGGAGCTGCGGAGGCTGGCCGGCCTGGCCGGGTTCTCCTCCCGCATGCTCGAGAAACCGGCGCTGGCCGGATCGCTCGGCGGCTACAGCCACTCGCAGTGGGACCGCTGGCTGAACGGGCAGGCCCGGCCCCCGCTGGAGATCATCCGGAGCCTGGCCGGGCTCATCGCGGGCAAGGGATTCGACGCGGACGGCCTGCCCGGCCTGTGGACCCGGGCGTTCGCGGCCGCCCCGGCGGCCCGGCCGGAGCAGGGCCAGCCGCCCCGGCCCTTCCAGCTGCCGCCCGCCGTCGCCCATTTCACCGGCCGCGCCGCCGAACTGCAGATCTTGACCGGGCTCGCGGACACCGCTGCCGCCGCCGGGGGAGCGGTGGTCATCACCGCGATCGGGGGGACGGCCGGGATAGGCAAGACCGCGCTGGCCGTGCACTGGGCCCACCAGGAGGCAGACCGGTTCCCGGACGGGCAGCTGTACCTGAACCTGCAAGGGTTCGACCCGTCCGGCGGCCCCGTGCAGCCCGCCGCCGCGGTCCGCTGCCTCCTGGAAGCCCTCGCCGTGCCCGCCGCCCGGATCCCGTCCGGGGAACAGGCCCAGACCGGCCTGTACCGCACCCTGCTGGCCGGCAAGACCATGCTCATCGTGCTGGACAACGCCCGGGACGCGGCCCAGGTCCGGCCGCTGCTGCCCGGAACCCCCGGGTCCATGGTGCTGGTCACCAGCCGCCGCCAGCTGACCGGCCTGGCCGCAGCAGACGGGGCCAGCCTGGTCACCCTGGACGTGCTCGGCAGCGACGAGGCCCGCACCCTGCTGGCCCGCCGGCTGGGAAGCGGCCGCATCGCTGCGGAACCCGCCGCCGTCAGCGACCTGATCGGGCAATGCGCACGGCTGCCGCTCGCCCTCAACATCGCCGCCGCGCTGGCCGCCGCCCAGCCCGCGCGCCTGCTCGCCGCGCTGGCCGGCGACCTGCGCGGCCAGAGCGCGCCGCTGGCCGCCCTGGACACCGGCGACCCGGCCAGCAGCATCCGGACAGTATTCTCCTGGTCCTACCAGAGCCTGGATCCCGCCCCGGCGCGGATGTTCCGGCTGCTGGGCCTGCACCCCGGGCCCGATATCACCGCCCCCGCGGCCGCCAGCCTGGCCGGCACCGGTGACGGCCAGGCCCGCCAGGCACTGCGCGACCTGGCCGCCGCGCACCTGATCGGCGAGCACGCCCCGGGCCGGTACGCCTTCCATGACCTGCTCCGCGAATACGCCGCCGAGCAAGCCGCCCGCCGCGACGACGCCGCCGCCCGGCTCGCCGCCCTCAGCCGGATGGCAGACCACTACCTGCACACCGCCAGCGCGGCCGCCGCGCTGCTGTGCCCCGGCCGGGACCTGCTGCCCCTGCCCGGGCCGTGCCCGGGGGCGGCACCCGAACCGCTCGCCAGCAGCCGCGCCGCGCTGGACTGGTTCACCGCCGAGCGGCCCGTCCTGGCCGGGCTGACCGTCCGGGCGGCCGAGGCCGGGCTCGGCAGAGCGGCCTGGCAGCTCGGCTGGACCGCCGGCCGGTTCCTGCACCGGCACGGGCTCCGGCAGGAATGGATCGCCACCCTGCAGGCCTCCCTGGCCGCCGCCGAGGCCGCCGGCGACCTGACCGGGCAGGCCTACGTCCACCGCGACCTCGGCACCGCCTGCGCCGACCACGGCCGCACCAGCGAGGCCGGGCCGCACCTGGACCGGGCGATGGACCTGTACCGGCAGCTCGGCGACCTGGCCGGCCAGGCCCACACCGACCTGTACCTGTGCCGGCTGCGCGACCTGCAAGGCCGCACCCGCGAGGCGCTGCACCACGCGCACCGCGCCCGGTCCGTGTTCGAGGCCGCCGGGCATGTTGCCGGCCAGGCCAACGCCTGGACCAACGCCGGCTCAGGCCACGGCGACCTCGGCGATCACCAGCAGGCCCTGGACTGCTACCAGCAGGCGCTCACCCTGCACCGCCGCAGCGGCAACCTCGACGGCGAATGCTACGCCTGGGCCGGGCTCGGCCAGACCCACCACCACCTCGGCCAGCCCCGCCAGGCCGTCGACTGCGACCGCAGGGCCGCCGCGATGTTCCGCGACCTGGCCAACCGCGCCCTGCTGGCCACGGTCCTCATCCAGCTCGGTGACCACCTCGACGCCGGCGGCCAGCCGGGCGAAGCCCGCCGGGCCTGGCACGAGGCCCTCAGCATCCTCGACGACCTCCAGGACCCCGCCGCCGCAGGAATCCGGGCAAGGCTCTCCGCGCCCGCCCCGGCAGTCACCGCCTGAGACAGGCCTGGCCGGGGCATGCCGGCAGCCGCCGCCCCGGGGCAGGGCGCCAGCAGACGCGGCCGGCCGGGTCCAGGACGCCGAAGCCAGGGCTGGCGACGGCACCGCGAGCGGCACGGGGGGGCCTGACGTGCTGAAACATGCACGCCGGCGGTCAGCTCGCGCTGCCGGGGCCAGATGCCGGGCGCTTCACGCCGGCAGCGCCGGCGCCCGCCCGGCCGCCGGAGTCGGCTGCCGGGGATTCCCGGCAGCCCACGCGGCGGGTCATCGTGCCAGATGAGACGCCAGGCACGCCGCTGCCACCAGGGCACCCGCCGGCCGCCTGGCAGCCACATGAGGTCCTCCGGAGGTTGCATGATGCAAGAGACAGGGACGCTGCGCGTCAAGACCGGGCTCGCGGAAATGCTCAAGGGCGGCGTGATCATGGACGTCGTCACCGCGGAACATGCGAAGATCGCCGAGGACGCCGGCGCCGCGGCGGTGATGGCGCTCGAGCGGGTGCCCGCCGACATCCGCCGGGACGGCGGCGTGGCGCGGATGAGCCAGCCCGAGATGATCGCGGGCATCCAGGCGGCCGTCTCGATCCCCGTCATGGCCAAGTGCCGCATCGGCCACTTCGCCGAGGCGCAGGTCCTTCAGGCGCTGCAGGTCGACTACATCGACGAGTCCGAGGTGCTGACCCCGGCCGACGACCGGTACCACGTCGACAAGTGGGCGTTCGACGTGCCGTTCGTGTGCGGCGCGACCAACCTCGGCGAGGCCATCCGGCGCATCGGCGAGGGCGCGGCGATGATCCGCTCCAAGGGCGAGGCCGGCAGCGGCGACATCGTCCAGGCGGTCACCCACCTGCGCCTGATCCGGGGCGAGATCCGGCGCATCACCACCCTGGACGAGGCCCAGCTCATGACCGCCGCCAAGGAACTGGGCGCGCCGTACGACATCGTCCGGTACCTCCACGCCCACGGGCGCCTGCCCGTCCCGCTGTTCTGCGCCGGCGGGATCGCCACCCCGGCCGACGCGTCGCTGGCTATGCAGCTGGGCGCCGAGGCGGTGTTCGTCGGCTCCGGCATCTTCAAGTCCGCTGACCCCGCGCCGCGCGCCCGGGCGATCGTCCAGGCCACCACCCACTACCAGGACCCCGGGCAGGTGCTCAAGGCATCCATGGGCCTCGGCGAGGCGATGGCGTCGATCGAGACGAGCAAGCTGCCCGCCGCCGAGCAGCTGGCCGCCCGGGGCTGGTAATGACAAGTCCCGCGGCGGGCGTGCTCGCCCTCCAGGGAGCCTTCGCCGCCCACGCGCAGATCCTGCGCGCCCTCGGCGCCGACGTCCGCGAGGTGCGCACGCCGGCGCACCTCGCCGAGGTCGGCGGGCTCGTGATCCCGGGCGGGGAGTCCACCACCATGATGCTCGGGATCCAGCGGGAAGGCCTCGCCGGCCCGCTGCGGGCGTTCCGCGACGCCGGCAAGCCCATCTTCGGGACCTGCGCCGGGCTGATCATCCTGGACCAGAAGCACCTGGGCCTGATGAGCATCACCGCCGAGCGCAACGCCTACGGCCCGCAGGTCTTCTCGTTCGAGCAGGCCCTGCCCGTCGCGGGAATCGGACCCGGCCCGGTCCACGCCGTCTTCATCCGCGCCCCCTGGATCGTGGACTACGGCGCAGAGGTCACCGTCCTGGCCGAGACCGGCGGCCACCCGGTCGCCGTCGCGCAGGACCAGGTGACCGCGATCGCCTTCCACCCCGAACTGGTCGGCGAAATGCGTCTCCACCGGCGCTTCCTGGGCCAGGTACGCGACTGCCAGGCCGCGGCGGGGGCCCGGTGACCAGCGGCGGCCGCCTGACCATGACCGGGGACCCCCTCCTGGCCCTGTTCGACGTGGACGGCACCCAGATCACGCAGGGGTGCACGCCCGGTCATTTCGCGGTGGTCCGCGCCACTGCCCTGGAGCTGTACGGCAACGGCGCGGACCCCGCCGCGGCGCCGCCGTTCCGCACCGCCGGCATGACCGAGCTGCAGATCGCCCGCCAGGTCCTGACCGACGCGGGAGTCACGCCCGGCGCGGACCTGGCCGGCGAGGCCGCCAGGTTCTGCGCCGAGATCTCGTGCCGGTTCACCTGCCCGGACCTGTCCGGGCACGTCATACCCGGCGTTCCCGGCGTACTGGCCGAGCTCGCATCCGACCCGGACGTGGTCCTCGGGCTGGTCACCGGATGCGCGCAAGCCATCGCCCAGGCCAAGCTCGCCGCCGCCGGCCTGGACCGGTTCTTCTGGCCGCCCGGCATCGGCGGGTTCGGCGATGACGCCGAGGACAGGCAGCTCCTGGTCCCGATCGCCCGGCGGCGCGCCGGCGGGCCATGGCCCAGGCACCGCACCCTGGTCATCGGGGACACTCCCGCCGACATCGCGTGCGCCCGCGCCGATCAGGTGCGGTGCATCGGGTTCGCCGCCGGGGATTACAGCACCGCTGACCTGGCCGCCGCCGACCGGGTGGCCTGTGACGCCGGGCAGCTGCTGGCCGCGATCCGCGCCGAGATCGGACCCTGACCCGGCAGCCACGACAGGAGGCACGGTGAGAGCCGAACAGTGGGGCCTGGTGTCCTTCATCTTCCAGCTCACCTCATTCGGGCTCATGATCCAGGCCGTGCTGCTGCCCCTGCCGGGCCGCGAACGCCAGCAGCCGCCGCGGCTGTCCTGGCTCTGCTGGGCTCTGGAATACCAGGTCATGTACTGGGCCACCCGGGCCCGCGGGGCCCACGGGTCGCTGTGGATCGTCCTGGCCGAGGTGCTCGGCACCTCCGCCATGTTCGCCCTGTCGATCCCCTGGGGGACCGGCAGCGTGCGGCCAGCCCGCCTGTCCCGCCGGCCGCTGCGCATCACCGTGGCCGACTGGCCGGACCTGCTGACCCTGGCGGGCACGGCAGCCGGCCTGGCCGGCTGGCTGGCCGCCTCGGCGCCGGACCTGGGGATCGCCTGCACCACGGCGGTGGACACGATCGCGGCGCTGCCGCTGCTGCGGGTGGCCTGGCGGCAGCCGTGGGCGGTGTCCCTGCTCGGCTGGAGCGTCTCCGGCCTGGCCTCGCTGGCCGCCTGCTACTCCGTCGCGCCCGGCCAGCCGCTCATGCTGTACCTGTACCCGGTGTGCGGCGCCGCCCTGGACGCGGTCGTCGTCGGCACGCAGGTAGCGGGCTACCGCGCCGCCTGGCAGCGGGCCGAGAGCCACGCCGCCCAGCTCGCATCGGCCGGGGCCGCGGAAGCAGGCCCCTCCCCGGCCCCGGCGCCCGCCCCAGCCCGCCCGCCCGCGCCAGCACGGCAGCGGGCCAGCGGCAGGCACCGCGTAGCAGCCGCCTGGCGGCCGGCGGGCCGCCCCCGCCACCCCGCACGGGCAGTGGCGGCGGTGGCGGCAGCAGCAGCGATGGCGGGCGGGGCGCTGACGGCCTGGATCCCGGCCGGGCCCGCGCCGCGCGCCGGCCAGCCGGCGGCAGCCGGGCAGCCGGGCCGGGCGGCGGCCGCGGCCATCCTGACCGCCTATCCGGGCCTGCAGCAGCGCGGCGTGTTCGAGTCCATCTACCGGGTGGCCGCATCAGGCCGAACGGTCGTGGCGACCGCGTCGCAGGCCAGCGACGGGATCGTACGCCAGCAGTTCATAACCTCCCCCGACGGGGGCGCCACGTGGCATCTCGCGCCGGAGCGGCTGCCCGGCGGCGGCCCGGCGCCGCTGGGGCACGCGGCGACGCGGATCACGGCCGGCCCGGCCGGGTGGCTGGCGGCCGGCCCGGACGCCATCTGGGCCAGCCGGGACGGCCAGTCCTGGACGCTGGCGGCGGCGCACGGGATCACCCCGCAGCGCCCCGGCGACCAGGTGTGGGTCCTGACGGCCGCCGGCGGCGGGTTCCTGGCCGGCGGGGCGGCGCCCGCGCCCGGCGGCGGGACGCAGGCCGTGATCTGGATCTCCCGGGACGGGACCGCCTGGCAGCGGCTGACCGCCGCGCAGGCCGGCCTGGCCCTGGCCGGGCAGCCCGCCCGGGACGTCTCCTACGCTGCCTCGCGCGGCGATGACACAGTGATCGCCGGGCATCTGCCCGGCGGCGGCTGGGGGACGTGGCTGAGCACCGACGGCGGGGCGTCCTGGACGGCAGTGACGGTCCCGGCCGGGCATGGCGCCGCAGGCGCCATCGCGGGGCTGGGCTCCGACCGGGCCGGGCTGCTGGCGGTACGGCCGGGCCGGGCCGCCGGCGGGGCCGCGGACGGCGTCGCGTACTTCTCCCCGGACGGCCGGGCCTGGCGGTACGCGGGCACCCTCGGCGGCCAGGACGACGGCTGGAGCCCCGCGGTGGCCAAGGGCGGCAGCTGGGGGTTCGCCGTGACCGGCCAGACCGCCGGCGGCCAGATCGTGGTCTACGCCAGCCCCGGCACCGGGACCGCGTGGGCGCCGGCCAGGCCGCTGGCCGGCGCCCCGGCCGGGACGGCCCTCACCCCGGCCCTCACCCCGGACGGCACCGTGATCGCCGCCGGGTCCGCGCCCGCCGGCCCGGCCGGGCAGCAGGGGATCCTGGTCGAGGCGCCCCCGGGCGGCCCGGCCCGGCCGGTGCCGCTGACCGCCATCCGCGGCGCGGTGGTACCCGAGGTCGACGTCAGCGCGATGGCCGCCTACCGCGGGGTGCAGGTCGCGGCCGGCAGCGCGGACGGGTACCCGGCCATCTGGCGCCGGGCCGGCGCCGGCCCGTGGCAGCTGGTGTCCTCGCCGCGGCTGGCCTCCGCCCAGGCCGGGCCCCGCATGGCGGCGCTGGCCAGCGTGGCACACGGCCCGGCCGGGTGGCTGGCCGTCGGCGTGCCCGGCCCGGTCGTGCTCACCTCCGCCGACGGGACCGCCTGGCAGCCCGCGGCCGGGGGGATCACCGCCGGCCTCGCCGGGGTATCCGCGGTCGCCGCGACCGCAGGTCCCCGCGGCTACGTCATCACCGGCAAGCTCGTAGCCCCAGGCGGGACGTGCGTGGCGGACGTGTGGTGGTCCCCGGACCTGACCCGCTGGGCCCGGGCCCGCGACGTGAACGACACGACCGGGTCCAGCCAGGTCCTCGCCGCGGCCGCCGCCGCGCACGGGTTCATATCAGCCGGCTCGCACGGCGGCCAGCCCGCCGTGTGGGCCAGCCGCGACGGCCGGTCCTGGACCACCATCGTCCTGCCGGTCCCGGCCGGCGCGACCTCGGCCGTCCTGCAGCAGGTCGCGGTCTCCGGCCGCCAGGTCACGGCCCTCGGCCAGGAGATGACAGCGGCCGGGCCCGCGCCGCTCGCCGAGCTGTCCGCTGACGCCGGGGCGACCTGGCGGCAGGTCCCGTTCCCCTCGCCCGGGCGAGCCGGTACCGTCTTCACCGCCCTGGCTGCCGGCGCCGGCGGGTTCGCCGCCGCCGGGCTGTACGGCCCGGCCGGGCAGCAGGCCCCCGCGGTATGGACCTCCGCCGCCGGCGCCAGGTGGACGCCACTGCAGGCCAGGCTCCCCGCCGCCGCCAGCTGGATCACCGCCACGGGCATGTCCGGCCGTGCCGTGACGGGCATCACCTCTGTCGCCTCCGGCCCGGATCAGCAGGCAGTCAGCTGGACCCTCCCCGCGCGCTGACCGGCGGGCATCCCGTCACCCCTGTGCCCGCCTGCAGCCGGGCCGGCCCCGGCGGCCGGACGACGCAGCCATCCGGATGCCGGGGCCGGGGTTCCCTCCAAGGGCTTCCGCCCGCGGCCCGGCCCCGGCACTACCGGAACCTAGCATGAAGTCACGCTGTCATCACGGAAAGGTGACTGCCCGGCCTCACAGGCTCTTGTCTCCGCACCGCAGGCCCCCGGCGCGTGATGGCCCCGCCCGTCATCCCGCGCCGGCGGCGGCCAGGATGGCAGTGACGGTCGCCCGGATCCTGCGCTGTGAGGTATCCGGTAGGCGGTCCTCGCCGGCGATCCCGGCCCCGGCGGCCAGCCCGGCGAGCAGCAGGCTGATGACCCGGAATCTTGGCGCGGCGCAGGCCCCGGCGTTCAGGCCGGGGATAGCCGCGTGCCCGGCGTGTCGGCCAGGTGGTGAAACATGAGCGTGCCAGAATTTCGGTATGGGTGCACGGGTGGTGAAGCGGGCCTGCAAGTACCGCTTCTACCCGACCCCGGAACAGGCCGGCCTGCTGAACCGCACGTTCGGTTGCGTCCGGTACGTGTACAACCGGGCGCTCGCGGAACGGTCCCGGGCGTGGACGCAGGACCAGAAGCGGGTCACGTTCGCGGAGACGTGCCGGATGCTCACCGCATGGAAAGCCGACCCCGGCACGGCGTGGCTGTACGAGGTGTCCAACGTCGCGCTCCAGCAGGGGTTGCAGCACCTCCAGAACGCCTACGTGAACTTCTGGGGGAAACGGGCCAGGTACCCGGCGTTCAAGTCCAAGCACAAGTCCCGCGCGTCGGCGACGTTCACCACGTCGGGGTTCCGCTGGCGGGACGGCCAGGTCACGCTGGCGAAGACGGCCGCGCCGCTGGACATCCGCTGGTCCCGGCCGCTCCCGGAAGGCGCGGAGCCGTCCACGGTGACCGTGAGCCGGGACGCGGCGAACCGCTGGCACATCTCGATCCTGGTCGAGACGACGGTCGAGGCACTCCCGCAGTCGGACTCGGCGGCCGGGATCGACGCGGGCATCACATCCCTGATCACCCTCTCGACCGGGGAGAAGATCACCAACCCGAAGCACGAGAAGCGGGACCGGGCGCGGCTGGCACTCGCGCAGCGGCGGCTGGCGAAGAAACAGAAAGGCTCCGCGAACCGGGCCAGGGCCAAGATAAAAGTGGCCAGGGTGCACGCGCGGATCACCGACCGCCGCCGCGACTTCCTGCACAAGGTCACGACTCGATTGATCCGCGAGAACCAAACGGTGATCATCGAGGACCTGTCCGTCCGCAACATGGTCCGCAACCACTCCCTGGCCCGCGCGATCTCCGATGCGTCCTGGTCGGAGTTCCGGCGGATGCTGGAGTACAAGGCGGACTGGTACGGGCGCACGGTCGTGCCTGTCGACCGGTTCTACCCGAGCAGCAAGACGTGCTCGGCGTGCGGCGTGATCGCCGCGAAGATGCCGCTGAACGTCCGGGAGTGGGCGTGCGCCTCGTGCGGCGTGCTCCACGACCGGGACGTGAACGCGGCGAAAGTGCTACTGGCCGCGGGGCTCGCGGTGTCAGCCTGCGGAGATGGTGTGAGACCTGCCCGCGCGTAGCGCGGGGAGGCGACCGTCAGTGAAACAGGAACCCCGGCCCGTGAGGGCTGGGAATCCCCGTCCTTCAGGGCGGGGAGAAGTCAACCCGCGAGGTCCGGCGCCCGCCGCGCGGCAGTTCACGATGGTCACTGGCCTGGGTCCGTGCCCGAAGGCGCCTGCCCGCTGCCCGCGCGCGATGCCCGGTGAGCGCCCCGGGTAATGCTGCCCGCGGCCGCGGCCCGTGACGGCCGGGCTGCGCCGTCGCGGCTACGCTGCCGGGGCGGGGGCGAGGCGGCCGCGGCCTGGGCCGGGGCCAGGTACTGCTGGCCCATCAGCGCGGCGGCTGTCGCGGCGTCGGTGCCGCTGCGGAGCACGTTCGCCGCGAAGGTGAGCCGGATCCGGTGCGGGGGAGCGTCCGGCCTGCCGTCCTCGCCGGTCAGGCCGGCGTCGGCGGCCAGGTCCGCGAGCAGCTGCCGGACCGACCGGACCGACATACGGCCGCCGTGCCGGTTGAGGAACAGGGCGGCCTCGCCGGGATCTGCCTTGCGCTTGGCCTTCCATTCGGCGATGTCAGCTCTCGCCGCCCGGTCCGCGAGCGGGATCTCGCGTGAGCCGCCCTGGCCGGCACGGACGATGACCCTGGCCCGGCGGGAGGACAGCGGCACGTCGTCGACGTTCAGGGCGACGAGCTCGGAATCCCGCAGGCCGGCGTGAAACAGCAGGCGGGCGATCGCCCGGTCCCGGGCCAGCGGCCGGCGCTCGACGGCAGCCAGCCAGCGTTCCTGCTGGCCCGCGTCGAGTGCCCCGGCGGGCAGGTATGCGGGCTGGTCGCGCGGCACCCACGCCGGCCCCAGGTCGAGCCAGGCGTAGAAATGGGCCAGCGCGGTGAGGTGCGCGTTGACCGTCAGGACGGTCAGGTTCCTGCCGTCCTTCAGGTAATCCCGGTAGCTGCGGACGGCGAGGTCGCGGCCGCGGTGGTCGCCCAGCGGATCCGGCCCGGCGGTCCCGGCCGAGTCCAGCCAGGAGAGGAACGAGCGGACCCGGGAGAGGTAAGACTGGCGGGTGCTCGCGTCGAGCGGGCCGTGCTCGAGCGCCGCGGCGTACCCGCCGCAGGCGACCGCGAACCGCGCCGGCACATCCTGGCGTGACGCCGTCACCCGCCCCTCCAAAATATCAGGAACACCTGCCGTCACTGATCATAGCCACCCCCTTGCGGCACCAGGAAACACCGCCTAACTTACTTCCAGTATTTATAAATACTAGAAGGCTTTAAGAGGCACTTTCCGTGACTGCCCCAGCCGTAGCCCAGGCCGCGCCAGCCGGAACCGGCGTGCCGTGGGACTACTACATGGAGTCCCTGGCCAGGCTCGACCTGGCCGGATCCCGGCCGCGCCGGGCCGACATCCTCGAGACGATGGCCATCCAGGCCGACCTCATGGCCATCGCCCTGACCGGCCGGGGGTCCCGGACACCGACACCGACCTGCTGGGCTGGGATGAGACCAGCACCCTGCTGGCCCGCCTGGCCGCCGCCGAGCGCGGCCTGGTCCTCACCGCCGGCTGCCCGGAGGACCGGGACGACACCGGCCCCTGGGAGGACCTGGCGGACGCCGGAACCCCCGCGGAGTACGCGCTGGTGGCGGATCGCCTGCTGGAGCGGGACCGAGGACACCTCGTTCAGCCAGGCCAGGTCTTCGGTGGCCTTCATGGCGGTGAGGTAGGCGTTGGCCTGGGTGAAGTTCGTCCTGGCCTGCTCGCCGTGGTACCGCTGGTGCCGCCACGCCAGGGTCCGGTTCCACACGACGCGGACGCAGCCGAACGTGCGGTTCAGCGCGCTCGCCTGCTCCGGTGCCGGGTACGCCCGGCACTTATACGCCATCCTCACATCAGCCGAGCTTATCTGTTCATGCCATATCAGATAAGCGTGACACGCAGGAAGGGGGGAGCGGCGTCTCCTCCCGGCCTGAAGGCCGGGGTCTCCATGCCGCGACTTCGATGACCGGGCCCAGACGCCCGTCTCGCATGACCCGTGCCCGGAATGCGCCCGGCACGTCGCCATAGCCACCCGGAGCACAGAGCGGGAGCTCCTGCTCCTCACCCCCGGTGACCGCCAGGCGGCGGCGCTGGCCCGCTGCGGAGTCACGCCGCTTACCGCAGTCACCGCCTGCTGGGCGATACTTGCCGCCGCGGAGGACCCCGCGCACCCGGCCGTGCTGCGGCAGCTGGCAGCCGCGACCGCCCATCAGCCCGGCCTCGCGGTCAGCGAGGCCTGCCTCGAAGGCGACTGCGATCATCGCCGGGGACCTAGCCAACGACCAGGAATGGCAGTGCGACTAACCCGGACGCCGAGGCGGTCTGCTGGGCATGCAGCCTGCGGTACGGATCGTGGGCCGGGGAAGGCGGGGGGCAACTCCTCGAGGAGTGCGCCGTGCTCGGCCCCGTGCAGCGTCCTGTCCGCCCTCACGGCGCACTACGGGCTCACCGGCCGGAGGCGACGGCGGCTCGCCTGAACCGGAAGCCCCGGCGGGACCGCGGATCCCGGCGTCACCGGCCGGCCCGGCTTGCCGGCTGCCGGAACCCGCCCGGGGCCCGGGCAGTGCCGGGCATCAGGTTCCGGCAGGCGCAGCCATTCACCGGCCGGGGGCTTCGCGCTCCTCGCCGGCCAGCACGATCGCGGTGACCCTGCGGGTGAACTCGCCCGGGCTGCCGAGCACGATGGTGTCGATGAAATCGGCCAGCAGGTGCGCCGTATAGCACCAGGCAAGAGCCTCGCCGCTGGTGAGCGGCCCGAGGCCCTGCCGCCACTGCCAGGAATCCTCTTCCAGCGCAGCGGCGGCCAGCGCGCCGGCCATCGTCGCCAGCAGCGGCTTCGGCAGGCCGGTTTGCCCCAGGCGGGTGAGCACGGCAGGCAGGACTGCCAGATCCCGGCTCGACCAGCGTCATCGCGACGTCGATGAGGAAGCTGAATGCCTGCGTCATCCCGGGGATTCCCCAGGTCCTGACCAGGACGGCGATCTCTTCAGCGAACGCCTCAGATGGCTCTTCGCCGCTACTGGGGGCACCCGCCATCGTGATGGCGGCCAGGATGGCGCCTGACGGGACGCCGGCATCGCCGCTGTCGGTCATGCCGCGACCATACCGGCCTCCTTGGCCCATGAAGGACAGGGCCCGCCGCCGCCCGGGCATCTTGCCGCCTGCACCCCGGGGCCACGGCGCCCGGCTGGCGTACTGAGGCCCGCTGGATGCTTCCGGGACGACCCCGCCTGCTCAGCTCGGCCCACAGCGGATCGGATCCGGCTCAGGAAGCTGTTGACTACTCCCCGCCGTGAACGACGGGGATTCCGGGGCTCGCGCCCAGGGGTTCCTGTTTCACGGCCGACCGCCGAAGGGGGGTCCCTTGCGGTCTTACATCAGCTCCACAGGCATCGCCAGGGTCGGCCCCGGCTACGGCAAGACCTGCCGCCAGGATGTTCTTCGCCGCGTTGATGTCCCGGTCATGCCGGGTGCGGCAGGGCGGGCAGGTCCAGTGCCTCGTCTTCAGGCTCAGCTCCGCGAGCAGGTGCCCGCACGAGCTGCACGTCTTGGAGCTGGGATACCAGCGGCCGATCACGATCAGGTGCCGCCCGGCCCTCGCCGCCTTGTACTCGATCATGCGGCGGAAGGTGCCCCAGCCGCAGTCGGAGATGGCTTTGGCCAGGGAGTGGTTGCGGACCATGTTCTTCACGGCCAGGTCCTCGATCACGATCACGTCATGGTCACGGACGAGGCGGGCGGAGGCGCGGTGCAGGAAATCCGTGCGAGACGCGCGGACCTTCCGGTGCGCGCGGGCAACCTTGGCTTTCGCTTTCGCCCGGTTCGCGGAGCCTTTCTGGCAGCGGGCCATGCGGCGCTGGTACCGGGCGAGGTTGCGTTCCCGCTTGGCGAGGCTGCGCGGGTTGGCGATCTTCTCCCCGCCGGAGGTGACGGCGAAGTCCTTGATGCCGAGGTCCACGCCCACGACGGCGCCCGTGGCGGGGAGCTGCCCGGGGTCGGCCACGTCGATGGCGAAGGAGACGTACCAGCGTCCGCACGGGTCCCGGGAGACCGTCACCGTGGACGGGCCGAGCGTGGCCGGGTCGATATCCGGCCAGGACCAGGTGAACTCCAGCGGCGTGTCCATCTTGGCCAGGAACAGCCTGCCGTCGCGGTACCGGAACCCGGACCGGGTGTACTCAGCGGACTGGCGGCCGTTGCGGGACTTGAACCGTGGGTAGCGCGCCCGGCCTGCGAAGAAGTTGGTGTAGGCGACTTGCTGGTGCCGGATCGCCTGCTGGAGCGGAACGGAGGACACCTCGTTCAGCCAGGCCAGGTCTTCGGTGGCCTTCATGGCGGTCAGGTAGGCGTTGGCCTGGGTGAAGTTCGTCTTGACCTGCTCGCCGTGGTATCGGGCGTGACGCCACGCGAGGGTCTGGTTCCACACGTACCGGACACAGCCGAACGTGCGGTTGAGCACGCTCACCTGCTCAGCGCCGGGATACGCCCGGCATTTATACGCCATCCTCACAACAGCCCAGTTTACCCGCTACAACCCGAACAGGTAAGCGAGACACGCGGAAGGGGGGAGCGGCGTTCCTCCCGGCCTGAAGGCCGGGGTCTCCACGCCGCAACTCTGATGATCCGGCCCTCATCGTGATGCGCGCCGTGCGCCTCGGCGCTGCCTGCGGAAGCATCTGGCCCGACTGCTGTGACCTGGCATGCGGCGCGAGGTACCGCGCGGTCGCCGCGCCGAGCATCCCGATGCCGAGGACCAGGCAATCCACGACTGTGACAGGTCACCCCTGGAAGGCCGGCGGCGGTGAGGGGCACCGACTCGTCCGGGGCTGATGACGGCGTGCGGGGACCGGCGTCGCCGCCCCGGGGCCAGGCCGCCGGCCGCCGGTGCCGTAGTTGCGTGACCGCCGCGGCAGAGGCCCGGACGTCGGCGCCGGCCGGGCTGGTCTATCCCCTGCCGGGTAGCGGGCGAGCTCAGTAGTCATCTAATACATAGAGGGCTATAGACTTCTAGTAACATTTAGTTATTTTGCGTGTTCCGGCGGTATTGCGGCCTGCGTCGTAGCTGAATGGTCACTGACTGGCCGTGTTCCCCGGCCCGGAAAGGGGCAGCCGATGACCCTCGGGCGCAGTGGCGGCCTGACGCTGGCCGCCGTGACCCTCGCCCTCACGGCATGCACGAGCGCCGTGACCGCGGCCCCCGGGCCGGCGGGGCTGGCCGATGTCACCGTGGCCGCGGTCCCCTCGGCGGACTCGGCGGGATTGTTCATCGCCTTGTATGACGGCCTGTTCGCCCGCCAGGGCCTGCGGGTGCGGTTCGTTCCGGCGGTGAGCAGCGAGACCGTGATCAACGAGCAGGCGCTGAATCTCCCGGCCCGGGCGCCGGTGGAGATCAGCTGCGGCAACTATGTCTCCTACATCCAGGCGCAGCAGGCCTGGGATGAGGGCAGGCGGCCGGGCGCGGGCCGCCCGCCGGCAGTAGCTGCCGATCTTGACCTGTTCGCGGAGGGCTCGGTGATGGCGCCGTCCGTGCAGGGCCTGTACGTGCTGCCGGGGAGCCCGGTCAGATCGCTGGCCGCCCTGCAGGGCGGCACGATCGGGGTGAATGCGCCCGGCAACATCTTGTACCTGCTGGCGGCCTCCGCGCTCACCGAGCACGGAGTGCCGGTGTCCCGGGTGCGCTTCCGGTACATCCCGCTGCCGGCCATGGCGGCGGCGCTGAGGGCGGGCCGGGTGAGCGCGGCGGTGCTGCCCGAGCCGTTCGGGACCGCGGCCGGGGAATCGCTCGGCGTCGTGCTGGTGGCTGACCTGGACCAGGGAGCCATGACCAGCTTCCCGGTCCAGGGCTGCGCCGCCACCCGGCAGTGGGCTGCGGCGCATCCCGGCACGCTGGCGGCGTTCCGGCGGGCGTTCGAGGCCGGCCAGCGGATCGCCGATACCAGCCGCCCGGCCGTGGAGGCCGCGATGGAGAGGCTGCCCGCGCCGCTTGGCGTGTCCAAAGTGACGGCCGCGATGATGGCGCTGCCGGTGTACCCGGTCGGCCCCGTCGACCAGGTGCGGATCCAGCGGGTCGCCGACGTGATGCGGCAGTTCCTCGGGTTCCCCCCGTTCACTGTCGGGCCGATGCTGGCAGGTACCTGACGTGCCGCGGGCCAGCTTCGGCGAGGTGTTCGCGGTCCGCGAGTACCGGGCCCTGTGGTCATCGATGGTGCTCTCGGCGGCGGGCGACCGTCTCGCCCTGGTCGCGCTCACCCTGCTGGTCTACGACCGGACCAGGTCGCCGCTGCTGGCCGCCGCGGTGTACGCCACCGGGTACCTGCCCTGGATGATCGGCGGCCTGTTCCTGGGCGACCTGGCCGACCGGCGGCCGCGGCGTCCGGTGATGGTCGGCTGCGACGTGGCCCGCGCGGTGCTGATCGCGGCGATGACCGTGCCCGGCACGCCGATCGGGGCGCTGGTGGCGCTGCTGTTCGCGGCCACGATGCTCGCGCCGCCTTTTGAGTCGGCCCGGGCCTCGCTCACTCCCGACATCCTGCCCGGCGAGCTCTATGCGCTGGGCACCGCGGTGATACAGACGACCTACCTGATGGCCGAGGTGCTGGGGGCGGCCGCCGGGGGAGTGACAGTCGCCTTCCTCGGCGTGCGGCCGTCACTGGCCATCGACGCCGCGACGTTCGCGGCCTCGGCCCTGCTCATCGGGCTGGGCACGCGGGCCAGGCCCGCCCCGGGCCGGCCCGGGGACGGCGAAGCCCCGCCGCTGTCCCGGGCGGCCGCCGGGCTGCGCCTGGTGTTCGGCGACCAGGCGCTGCGCACGCTGGTCCTGGTCGGCTGGCTGGTGGTCTTCTACACCATCCCGCAGGGCGTAGCCGCCCCGTACACGGCCCGCCTGGGCGGGGGGCCGGTCGCGACCGGGCTGGTGCTGGCATCCACGGCCCTGGCCACGGCGATCGCCACCCCGCTGTTCAGCCGGTTCGTCCGCCCGCGCCGGCGGGTGGCCCTGATGGGACCGCTGGCCACGGCGACCTGCGCCACCCTGGTCCTGACCGCCTTCCGCCCGGGTCTTGCCGTCTCGCTGGTGATCTTCTCGGCCTCGGCCGCGTTCGGCGCCTACCAGATCGCGGCCAACACCGAGTTCGTTGCCCGGGTGCCCGCCGAGCGCCGGGCCCAGGCGTTCGGTATCGCCGGCTCGGGCGTCGTGGTGGTCCAGGGGGCCGCGTTCGTGGTGGCCGGCGCCGCGGCCGAGGTGTTCACCCCGGCCGCGGTCATCGCGGCGGGCGGCGCGATCGGCGCGGTCATCGCGGCCGTGCTGGCGCTCCGGTGGCGCAGGCTGTCGCCGCCGGGCGGGCGCCATGCGGCCTGCGGGCAGCGGCCTGCCCACGCTGCCGGGAAATCCCCGGGCCCAGGAGGCTATGCGGGATCGCTGATCAGCAGCAGGGAAAGGCGATTACTTTAAGGAGTGACATCACCACATAAAGTCACACGGACGTTGGGGGCGATGCGGCGGGCCGGGTACTGATTCCAGAAGGGAATGCGATGCGCGGCACCTGGACCTGAGGTCGGTCACCCGGACGTGCCCCCGCCGTGCCGGTGCGGCGGGGGCACCTCATTCCGGCACGGTGCGGGGGAGAGGGTACCTGGGCCGCCGGGCCGAGGGCCCTGCCCCCGGGCATGGCCGCGGGCACCAGCTGGCGGCTGCCCGGCCCGGCGTCAGGTCGCGCCGTCTCGCGGGGGCCCGGGTTTCCTGTCGCCCGCCGGCCGGACGAAGTTCCCCCTCCCGCGCAGGGTCCTGATGTAGCCCCAGCCGCGCAGCTCCTCCATCGCCCGCCGCACCGTCATCTTGGCGCAGCCGTATACCTGCTCTGCGAGGCGGGCTTCGGCCGGGAGCGGCTTGCCGGGCTCGTACACGCCGGCGTCGATCTGGGCCGCGATGTCGCGGGCGATCAGCATGAACACGAATTCATCGCCGTGCGGGTCGAATCGGGGGCCGTCATCGCGGTCGGTCATGGGTTTGACCATAGAGTCCCGGTGACCTGCATGAACTCATAGGTAAGTCCATAGGTTTATGTTGTCAATCGCAGACCGCTATTGCGGTCTATAGAGGTCTACTAATATCGTTTGCGTACTGCCAGGCCCGCGAGGGCCTACCCCGCGGCGCCGGCCCCCTCCCGGCTGCGCATGACTCGCGAGCCTGGCAGACCGAAACCGCCGGCCAGGCCTGGAGCGGACATGAGGACCGGGAGATCCTGCCACGGGAGACCGCCCCGTGACGGGCCTGCCCGCCGCGGCCGCCGGGAGCCGGGACCGCGATGACGCACCAGTACACGCTGAGGGTCGAAGCGGCCCGGGCCGGAGCCGGGATACGCGAGTATCTCAGCCGTCTCCGCCAGGGACTGGTCTACTGCTGGCGCTGCGAGGACTGGCACCAGGCCGATGAGTTCGACGTCGACCCCCGCCGTCACACCGGCCGGGCCGGGTCATGCCGCCGGGCGATCCGCGCCGCCGTCGCAGAAGACCTGGCCGGGCGCGGCCTGCTCCCGCCGCCGGCGGCCGTCTGGGTGGTCACGCGCCTGGAGCCAGCACCGCAGCAGGCAGGCGGCAAGATGCGCTCGTACTGGCACGGGCCCGTCCGCGCTCCCGGCGCGCGGCGGGGCCGGCTCCCGGGCACGTGGTCACCGGCGCTGGACGACAGGGTAGCCCGGTTCCCGGGCGCCAGCGAGGCCACCAGGGCGCTCATCTCCGCCTTCGGCCGGCGTGACGCGGTGCCGGCCGGCTGCCGCCTGGTGCGGCTCGCCTGAGCGTGCCGGGACGAGCGGCGGCGGCGCGTGTCCTTCGCCAATGAATCTGAGGCATTGATGACCAGGGGTGCCTCAAGTTGAGTGACAAGGGATGGTGGTGCTGTTTGCCAGCGGACCTGAGGCATGTGATCGTGCTTCCTCCCGCGCGTCGATCCTGGCGCGTTCTACGGGCCTGGCCGAACGGCACGTCCGTCCGGCGGCCCGGCGCGACGGTGACCGTGGTCACGACCGGCTGGTCAAGCTCCCGGGAGCAGCGCTGGATGAGCGTGCCCGCGGACGACAAAGGGCGCCGCTCCCGAGGTGGGAGGGCGCCCTTTGTGGTCGTGCGGTCGGTTACAGGGCGGCGGCGGCTTTCTTGTACCAGCCGGTGATGACGCCTACCAGGTGGACGATGTTCTGCGTCCGCATGATCGGCGCGGCCGCGTTCGGCTCGAAGTCGTCGCCTGCGTCGCTGGTGCGCCAGATGCTGGTCTCGCTGACCGGCGCGGTCATGTGCGGGTCGAGGCGCTTGAAGAACTCGGTGATGTCGTCGAGTTCCGCCGGGTTATCGCCCGCGCGCAGCTGGTGGAACACGCCACCCAGGACGCGCAGCATGCCTACCGAGCCGAGCAGCGAGGTGCGGCGCAGCTGCTGGGCCAGGATCGGCTCATCGGCCTTGCGCTCCGCCTCGGGGTCTTCCTCGGTGACGGCGGCAAGGTCGGCGAAGGCGTTGGATATGACGTCGAGGCAGTGGCCCTGGGCCGGGCCCCGGAACGGCCCGGGCCAGGCCGTGAGTGAGCCTCCGGCCCTCGGCGGCCGCGGCTCGGCGGCCCGGAACCCGGCCCGGGCCGGGGAGTGGCCCGCCAGGCCCGGCCCCGGGTGCTCATTCGCGGGTATCCGGCCCGGCCCCGGCGGCCCGGGCCGGGGGTGTCGCGGCCTGGGCCGTCGGCGGGGGCTCGCCGAGCACGCGGGCGATGTGGCCGTCGTCGCTGTAGCGGAGGCTGAACCGGACGTCGTCGCTGACGTGGACCCGGTGCGGGCCGGTGCTGCTGTAGATCAGCCCGGTTTCCTTGAGCACGGCCTCGGCGCCGGCCCAGCCGGGCTGTGCCCGCAGCATGGCGTAGGCGTCGCTCTGCCCGGCGGCGAGGACGGCGAGCAGGACGCGGGCCTGGCCCTCGTCGAGGTCGGCGGTGCCGGTGGTGTCGCGCAGGGCGCGGCGCTGCGCCAGTGAGGATGTCCAGGCGCGGTGTGACGGTCCAGGTCTCGGGCGGGAATCGCCGCAGCGCCAGCGGGCCGCCGAGATAGGGGTTGTCCTGGGCGGCGGCGATGGCGGCCGCGGTGCGCGGCAGCTGCCATTTAAGGGCGCGGGCGAGCTGGTCGGCGGACAGCGGACCCCGGGCGGCGGCGAGCGCGGTCAGCACGGTGAGGGCGTCGTCCTGGCCGTCGTCGGCGTCGCCGGGGCCCTGCCCGGCCGTGAGCCGGATCTCGCCGTGCCGGTTGGCGTAGATGTCGCCGTCAGGCCAGACGACCTCATACGCGGTCTCGGTGATCATGGTCGCCCTTCTTTCTTCTTTTGCGCTGCTTCTTTCCGCGGTGAAGCGCGCGATCCACTCGGCTGCGTCAGGGCGCACCCCTTCCGGCGTGCCTGCTCCCGGGTCCGTCGGCGCCAGGTGCCAGGACCCGCGCCGCCATCCGCCGCGAACATGGCAAGCACGCAGATCGAGGGAATGCAGACCTGCACGTCTCGCTGCGGCCGGTGCGGGCCGGTGGAGTTCACGAAGGCGGCAAGTTCGCCGCGATCTGTGATCACGCGGCAGGCCGCTTCCTTAGCCCACTGCGCAGCGGTCATCTCAGGCCAGCTTTCCCGCCGCGATCAGGGCGGCGATCCGCGCGGCGGGCAGGTCGGCAAGCCGCTCCGCGAGGCCGTTGCGCTCCGCGAGCGCAACGGCGCGCTCGCGACGGTGGTCCCGTGCTACCCGGCGCGCTTCCGTCCGGTTGGCCCCGGCTCCAGCCCACCCGCAGGCGCACACTGCGAACGAGCTCGGGTCGCGCATTAGCCGGCCGCGCGTGTCGGTGCGGCGTGAGCCGTCGGCGTCGTACAGGTAACCGTTCGGCTGTGTCGTGCGTGTCTTGTGCTCCGGGTCTTCCGGCAGCAGCGCGGCCAGATCCGCCGGGAGCGGTTCCGGGGCCGGGAGCTGCTCGCCGCAGCGGTGGGAGAGCTGCCGGAGCCGGCTGAACGGCAGGTCTGCGAGGCACCGGGTGCAGTACGGCGGCTCGTCCCGCGTGTCCTGCTGGGTGAACGAGCGGTCGTGCAGGGTCTCAAGCTGTCCGAGCGTCAGGGACTCCATGTCAGCCCTCGCTCCTCTCCCACGCGATCCGGATCTTCCTGGCCAGGTCGCCCCCGCCCTGGTCGTTCAGGTCCAGGCAGAGCTTGCGGACCATGGCTTCCGTCACCTCGGCCACCTTCGGCACAAACCACGCGCCCGTGTGGTCGCGGCCCGGGTTGACCCGTCGGACCAAGGCGTCTGCCTGCTCGCGGATGACGGCGATCACATCCAGCGCGCTCCCCGCCATGTCAGGCCCCCTTTGCCGTGCGCAGCGCGGTGACGGTGCCGCCGTCCTCGCAGTCGTGCCAGCGGCTGACCTTGCGGTGCACGGTGCACTCCGCCTCAACCTCGGCGGCCGGGATCGCCTGCGGAGCCTGCCTGGCAACGCGCCTTTCGCAGCAGGATCCGAACCCGCGCTTGTGCCGCCACGAGTAGGCGTCGCCGTCGGCGAGCACTCCGACGAGTTCGCCCGTAGTGGGCTCGCCGCAGTTGGCGCACGTGTCCGAGTACCTGTACAGGCAGCCCTCGGTGCCCGGATCCGGCGTCCTGCGGTAGCTCATGTCAGCGCTCCTCCGTCCTCGCGGCTTCGGCCTCGTCCTGCGCGTTGAGCGGCGCCCGCATCTGCGGCGCGGTCCTGGTGGCCATCGGCCCCTTGCTCAACTCGTGTATATCCACCAGTTTACCTTTCAGGGCGTCACAACTCATGGGTACCCATGAGTTGTGATCAGCGCATGGCAGACACCGGAGGCAACGCGAAACCCCATCAGCCGATCCGCGTGCCGGACGGGATGTGGCAAGCGTTCGGCCGGGTCTGCAAGAGGCTGCCGGCAGCCGTTCGCTCACTGGCGCACCCTGGCCCACTCGGTCACGTCGCGGACGTCTTCGGGGCAGGTGATCTCGACGGGCAGGTGCGTCACGGCCGCCATGGTCGCGCGACGTACCTGTGCTGCCCGTCCGCGACGACCGGGCGCGTCCGTCCCATGCAGACCTTCAGGGGGCGCCTGACGCCGTTCTGGCGGATGTCATCGGCCAGCCAGTTCTGAAACGCGGTAGCGGCCGCCGTTGGTGAAGCTGCCGGGGGCGATGTAGCCGTTGGGCTGGAGTTCGCTCATCGAGACCCGAAGTCGCCCGGCTGCATACGCGAGACGATCTCGATGGGGAGCGTCTGACAGCGGGAGCCGCGCTCTGCGGCGGTGGCGGTCTCGCCGGTCGTGGCCACCGCTGGCCCCCTGTCTCCGGGGTGCGGGTGGCCCCGCAGGCACCCGCCTGCGGGGCGCTGGGCTTGCGGCTAAGTCGAGTTCGATCGTGTGCGGGGTGAAGCATGATCCACGATGGCCGCTGCTCGCGCTCTTGGCAGCGGGCTTCGAGCCACCGGGCGACGATGCCGCGTCCGCAGGGCTCGCCGGGAACCTCTTCCTCGGCCCGGAGCGCGCGGCAGGCGCGGGTGGCAACGACCCCGGGGCGGCCGTCTCACAGACGTGACCTGGGGCGGCTGCGTCGTGGCCTGTCAGACGTCCCGGATCTCGCCGAAGCAGCGGGCAGTGAACTGCCCGGCCGTCTCGCCCGGGGCGCGGCACGGGAAGTGATCATCGTCTGCTAGGCCGTGGAAGCGGCACTCAACCACGGGCAGCGGCTGCTCCCCGTCGTAGTGCAGCCCGCAGGCCGGGCCGTCCCAGATCGTCCCGTCCAGGTGCCGGTGGGTCAGCTTCGCCCCGTCGCGCGGTGCGCGGATGATCTCGCCCGCTCGCCGCGCGGCAAGCTCCTTCTGGAACTGCGCTCGCTGCGCGTCAGCCACGGCTCAGCGCCTCCCCGCCTTGTCCCAGTAGGACTTGACTAGCGGGTAGGCCCGTGCCCGGTCGCGCAGCACGCAGGCGATGCCCAGCCAGTCGGCGTCCGTCATCCGGTCCACACCCGGGGCCTGCGCCGGGTCGGGGAACATCGCGTCCACCTGGCCCGCGAACCCCGTGAACTGCGCCGCCTCGACGGCGAGCCCGGCCGCCTTCCGGCCCCGCTCCCCAGCGAGCTCCGCGGCGATCGCGTCTGCCAGCTCAGGCTCGGTGATCGGGTTCACCGCGGTCAGGTGCGTGTGGCCCACCACCTTCAGGTCGTGCGCCATGCCTTCGGTGCAGGTGGCCATGTGGCCGCCCCAGCCCTTGCTCGGGCCGTCCGGCACGAGACGCCACACGAAGCAGCGGCGGCCGCAGAACTTGCAGTAGGCACCGGCCACGGTCAGCTCTCCCTCATTCGCTCGCCGCCTCGGGATAGTCGATTACGATCCCGCCTTCCGCGCGGCCTGCCGCCGTGAAGTCCGGTGCCCACCGCTCCGCCTCGGCGCGGATCGCCCGGGCATCGGCGGCAGAGCCGACCGGGAACCCTGCGGCCCTCATGTTCGCCCGGACGATGTCTTCCGGCGCGACGGCGCCCTCGATGACGTCCGGTAGGGCGATTTCGCCGGAGTCCGGCAGCCGGATCTCGTGCCACCGCTTGATGCACGAAAGCGCCGAGTCCGGGTCGAAGTGAAGGCAGCCGCAGTAGGTCGCGGCAGTTGCTCCCTGCGGGCCGCGCCAGACGGCACGCCCGTAGTAGCCGCCCGAGTCGTTCGACGTGCGCTGCACGTCGAACGACTCAAGTGCGTGATCCGGATAGAACGCCGATCGGTACTCGGTCATCGCTCTGAGCCCGCCTATCGCTTGATGCTCACGCCGGCACCGCGGGTGTCGTTGCCGTCACCTGTCTCGCCGAACGCGGCCGAGTCCTGGACGCAGGTCAGCACGTAGCGCTGGACGTCCTCGACCACCTCGCGGGCGTAGAGCCTGCCGCCCTTGGCGGGCAGCCCGAACTCGTCCGCGTACTGCCTGACCTGCTCGTCGGTCATCTCGATGACGAGGGGGACCTGGATGCGCATCGGCCAGCCTTCCCTGCCTAACTCGTGTATATCCACGAGTTTACCTGCTGAGGGCAGGCGTCACAACTCCTGGACATCCATGAGCTATGATCGGCGCATGACAGACACCGGGAGCAACGCCACGCCCCATCAGCCCCTCCGCGTGCCGGACGGGATGTGGCAGGCGTTCGGCCGGGTCTGCAAGAGACAGGGCACCAGCCGCAACGCGCGCATCGTGGAGATGATCCGCTCCGAGATACGCCGCCATGGCGACGACCGGGACCTGGCCGACCTGGAAGCGGCTGACGCGGAACTGAGGGAGCGCCGGTCGCGGAAGGGCATCCGCCACCGCCGCCGACCCCGTCAGGTCGCTGAACAGGAACCGCCTGACGTGGCGGCCGACGCCCAGTCCTGACCTTTCGCGGGCAGCTCTGGGCCGTGCCGGGCGGGGCCGGTCACACGGAATCCACCACTTTAAATTGGACGCCTGACCGTCAGGCGTCCAACTCCACTTGGCGAAGTGCACGACAGCGGGCTCGCCGCCGTCACTTTGAACCGGACGCGACATCTGTCCGCTGCCAACGAGGACGAGGCATCGCCATCGAAGTTGAGGCACCCGTAGGTGCTTGCCGCCGGATCTGAGGCACAGGCTGATCTACCTGTGCATTCGGCCGGGACGCATCGCTGCGATGCCTCAGGTCCGATGGCACGTGGGGGTCGATGACCTTGTCGCTCAACTTGAGGCACCGCAGGTCAGACCCGCCTTGATGCCCCGTCTTCGGCGGCAAGGGACAGTTTCCGAGGCCAACCCGATGGCAGCGTCCCGCGGCCGGGCGCCGACCCCTCGACTGCGCGGGCCCGGTCGCCGGGCACGCGTTCCGTGACCACCGTGGCGGAGGCCTCGACGCAGTACCGACGTCACGAAACCGGGCCGCGGCGAGCAACGAGTGAGCAGTTTGCCCGGGGTGGCCGGCGAGCACCTTGCCGCTGCGGGCAGCCTACCGCCCAGGGCGTCACCTGGTGGCGCGAGCCGCCGGGCGCAGCAGTTCCCGCGGTGGCCAGGACCGAACCCCTGCGCTTAGCGCCTCAGCGCGCTGAACTCACCTTGAGGCTAATTCAGCCACCGGCCGGCGATCACGTCGTAGGTCACGCGGCCGTCGCTGGCCATCGGGAGGTCGTGGAGGAGGATGTAGGCCACTGTACGGTCGCAGGCGCGTATCGTCAGCGTGGCATCCCGGAAGTGGGGGCACGGGATCTCCGCCGCGCAACTGCAGGCCTTGCCGAGCGTGACCCATGGCACCGCCGAATCGGCCCTGCTCGCTTCGCTTCGTTCAGCAGGCGCCAGTTGACTACTCCCCGCCCTGAAGGACGGGGATTCCAGCCCTCACGGGATGGGGTTCCTGTTTCACAGCAGACTGCACGGGGGTTGCCCCGCCGTGTCTGACATCCGCTCCGCAGGCAGAGGCCGCCAGCCCGGCGGCACG
>WNGL01000760.1_pt1 | contig 80605 bp, 77 predicted proteins | sample 5400591 | NCBI WGS metagenome assembly WNGL01 (sample SAMN13153377, study PRJNA577476) | soil metagenome | isolation source: 80 cm soil or saprolite under Garry oak tree replicate 1 | place: USA:California | collected 2016-06-15 | reverse complement strand
ACTGCTCTGCAGTATGAGAAGATTTTGCAGTCAGGTGCGCTTGATTGTATCGCAATTACTGATCATAATGAAATAAGCTTTGCCCGCATCCTGCAGAAAAAATTGGGAGACAGAATTATTATAGGAGAAGAAATCAGTACCCCGGAAGGTGAAGTTATCGGCTTGTATCTCAAAGAGACAATACCCGGAGGCATTGGTCTTGATGAGGCAATTGCGAGCATCAAACATCAAGGAGGGCTTGTCTATATTCCTCATCCGTATGAAAAATTCCGAAAAGGCTTACAGCATATGTCTGTTGATCGCATCATGTCTGATATTGATATTGTTGAAGTCTTTAATGGACGAGGCCGTTTTCGGGGGAAACCAAATCTTGCTCTACAATTCGCACAAAAAAATAATATCCCCCAAGCAGCTAGTAGTGATGCACATGGATGGAAAGGTTTGGGAAATACCTCAAGCTCACTTGCGGCCTTTCCAACGCACAAAACAGTGAAGCAACTTTTGGAAACAGCAACGCTTAATAAAACCTACGCGCCTTTTTATACTTTTTTATATCCTTCCTTGAATAGAATAAGAAACAGTGTTGTTTTGCTCGGAGATAATTAGGTATGTTTACTAATGATGAGATTCTCTATGTCATAAACCCAACGTCCAAAGAAGGCAATGCCTTAAAATTATGGAAAAAAGCACGAGTTGAGTTTGACTTTCTTCCTTCTGATCCATTAGATGTTACTCAAATTTCTTTGAAAGATGTTGTCGCCAAACGAAAACCCAAATTGATTGTCATTGCAGGTGGGGACGGGACAATTAATGCTGTTTGCCACGAAATCTTTCGATTAGAAAAAAAACCGCTACTTGCAATAATGCCTTTTGGATTTGGAAATGCAATTTCGTATTGTCTTGGTGTCGAGACAGTACAAAAAGCACTCGATGTCATAAAACGTCAGGAACAGACAATTACTATCGACCTTCTCAAGACAAATCTTTCCAAACACATGGTGGGCGTTTTTTCTGTGAGTGTAGGGTTTGATGCACGAATAGTTTTTAACAGGGAACATTTTAAGTATATTGGTTTCCGTTCCTATATTCTTTCCGGCATCCGCAGTCTTGTTTTTCATCCGGAAAATGAGATAACGTTTACTATTGATAAAAGCGTTACTCTGGCAGCTCGAGCGTCTTCTTTGGTGATTGCCAATTGTCCAGTTATCGGACAAAATTATATTGTTTCACCCAACGCGAAATTGAATGACGGCCTGTTGGACTGCACACTCTTCTCAACAAAATACGCATATATTACCAATCTCCGTCTTCGGGGATTCAAACATCCGTTGTACTCAGAGTTAGGGAAAGTACGTTTTAAAGCATCACATATTAAAATAGAAGGGGAGCCGTATGTACAGATCGATGGGGATCCTGTGGTGCAGCGGGAAGGTATTGAAATAGAAGTTATGCCGTCGCAACTGACTTTTTTGCGAAACAGTGACTCGAATATTGATCAGATGTATTTGCCATTCGTCACTTAATTATGTTTGAATCGATCTTTTTTTCTTTGTGGTTTTTTGCACCGGCGGGATTTGCCAATCTCGCTGCTTTTGTTGCAGGGAAAGTTGCTTTCCTCAAAAAGTATAACTATCCGGTGGATGGTTACGCAAAGATTCATGGTAAGAGAATTCTTGGTAATCACAAAACAGTTCGGGGTTTTGTGGCTGCAATTATCGTTGGCACTCTCATTTGCTCTCTTGAGGTTTATTTGTATAGTTCTTTATCGGGCATTCGCAGCGTTATCCCACTTGACTATGCTGCAATAAATCCGGTTCTGTTAGGTGCACTTTTGGGTTTTGGAGCGTTGCTTGGAGACAGCGTGAAGAGTTTTTTCAAGCGCCAGGCCGGAATTAAGCCAGGCAGAAGTTGGTTTCCGTTTGATCAAATTGATTATATTATCGGAGGGGTTTTCTGTAGTCTTTTATATATTCATTTACCGATTTGGGATTATGTTTATTTATTTATCGTTTGGTTCCTCATTCATCCGTTGACGACCTTTATCGGCTATCTCTTCAAACTCCGCCACAAACCCATTTAACAGAAGCAGATTAAAAAAAGAATTCAACAGTGATTTAGTTATCAAATTGTCCTCGTCTAATACTTTCAAAGAATTTATTCAGAGATTGTGGACTGAGGTGAAGTCTATGGCCATTTGGATTTTTTGAATCACGAATTGCTATCATTATTCCTAAATCGGCAAGCTCTACGCACTGTTGCATAGTATTACTCCAACTTGATTTCCTCTAATCCGCTTGTGGTAAACCGAAATCATCAGCTACTCCACCTGTACTACTTGTTCTCCGATGTCCTCTTTGGAGCTCATAATTCGTTGATACAGGATGTACCGTTGCTCTTTGATGTTTTTGTCTTGGGCCTGATTCTGTTCTTACTGGCACAACTATTCACCTCCTTTCAAAAGTAGGCACACAATTACTATTTGCTTTTCTTCAAGCTGCTTCATCATCTGCACCCGGTTTTTTATCTAGCACTTTATGCTTTTGCAGGGCCTTTTTTAGTTTTTCCGATAAACACTCCCCACTCATTCGGGCTGAAATGTAGGCGAGGTCCTTTCGGATCCTGTGAATCGCGAATGGCAATTCTACCAGCTGGAGCTCCTGGAGCATAAACTTCAACACATTGACCATTGCTCATACTGAAACTTGATTTTCTCCAGTTTGATTGTGGATCTTGTTCTCCTGACATATCTTTTCACCCCCCTTTTCTAAAAGTAGGTATACAATTAGTACAAGCTTGAAACTTGTAGGATATTGTTGAATATATTAACCTAGTTGCTAAATTCTCCTTGTCTGATACTCTTCAAGAATGTATTTAGAGAATTCGGACTGACAGTTATGATTGGTCCCATTTTATTCTTTGAGTCACGGATTCCCACATTCTGCTCAAGCATTGCAAGTTCAACGCAATTACCGTTCGAAAAGCTATCATCTGCTTTTCTCCATTCTTCAGCCTTTTTTCTACTTGCTTCATCTTCACCGCCAATTTTCTTTTTTTGTTTTTTAACTTCACCTAGAACTTTACTGAAGATATCACCTTGTCGAGGTGCTGATTTTGCAAAGTCTGTAGCTTTGGGTAATGTTGATTCAACAGTTGTTACTGTCATACCTGCAGGAGTTTTATTTATTGTTGGCACAGGTACTCGTAAGTCTCCTAAGCCAGGTGCATTAGCTCCATCAATGCTTCTTACAGATGAGCCCATTGTCGCATCTGGCATGACAACTGTTTTAAATAATCCGCTTGGAACCTCAGCTCCATTTTCTCTCATTTTTTTTTGTTGTAATGGTACAGGTACTTCTACTGGCATATTTCTCACCTCCTTTCATTTTGCTAAATCATCAAATTCATGTTTTTCTACTCCACCAACGAATGCGTCCCATTCTGCCTGGTCATAGACGAGAACCGGACTGTCTGGTTCATTCTTGGAGAGAATCCAAAATTTTTTGAATCTTCCGACTCTGATCGCATCTTTTTTCCGCGGCTTATTCAGCCACTGAATTTCTGAAATCTGCTTTTTTGTCAATTGCGGTTTGTTCTTATTTTTATTTGTGGGAACCATTGCAGAATTCATTTTAATTAATAAAAATATACCAGACAAATTTTAAATTTATGTAAGAAAAATATAAGTGTTATTTTGACTGTAATAAAGTATCAAGAAGGTCTTTAAATTTAATCGTTGCAACACCGATGACCTTGTCTGCTCCGCCATAATACACATACAGCATTTCACCAATTATTAACGCGCCGCAGGGGAAAACGACGTTTGGTACCTCACCTTCAATTTCGTATGGCATCTCAGGCTCAAAAATCGGTTCATCAGTCCGTGCCAGAATTTTTGTGGGATCCGCATCGTCCAAAAGCATAGCACCCACTTTATATTTAAATCCGGGTTCAGAGACACCATGGTAAAGAAGCAAAAAACCATGATCTGTCTCAATGGGAGGAGCCGAGATGCCGATTTTAACATTATCCCACTTATCAGGCCTGGGTCTTGCGATTTCTTTTCCTCCTAAAAATTTATCATCACCAAAATCCATTTTGTCCGCAACATCAACCCAAATTTCATTTCCCAAACGATGAAATACCACATATTTTCCGTTTTTATTTTTTACAATACATGCATCCTTATCATCAACATTCGGAAGCGAAATAAGCTTTGGTTTGGCCCAGTTCCATTGTCTTCTTAAAAAATCTTCCACGCCAATCCATGTTATCGCCACTCGGGGTGGATTTTCACCATTATACGCGGTATATGTCATATAGAATCGATCATCAAATTCCGTAATTCGCGGATCTTCACAGCCTGCGTTGCCTTCATCCTTTTTTCTCTTTTCAAAATCTTCCCGGGGAACATAAATCGGGTAATCAAGATTTTCATCAATGTGAAAACCATCCCGACTGACAGCGTATCCAAAGACTGACATGCCATCTTTTGATTGCGCGCGGTAAATAAGATGGACTTTGCCGTCTTCATAGAGTGCTGCAGGATTAAAAACAGCCCGTGATTGCCAATCCCACTCGATGATAGGCGTGAGGATGGGATTTTCTTCAAAACGGACGAGTTTTTTATTGCCACTTGTGGCAGGCGCAATAGGGGTTGCTGCTTTTGGTTTGAGTTCATCAAGTAGATCATTAAGCTTACCAATAGCAAGTCCGACTCGCGTGTCCGCCGCGCCGTAATACATATATAATTCATCATCTTTGATAAGGGCGCCGGAAGGAAAAACGATATTTGGTACATCTCCTCTTAATTCATAATCTGCTTGTGGTGTCAGCAGGGAATCTTTTGTCCGTCCGATGACATGACGGGGATGATCAAGATCCAGCAGTACTGCTTCAATGCCGAATTTTTTTTCGTTTGAAAGATAATCGGTGATATAAGAATAGAGAACAAGCCAGCCTTCTTTTGTCTTAATTGGTGCTGAGCCAAGTTCTACCTGATCCCTTATATCGCGAAGTAAATTGATGACGTGAGAACCTGAATTTTCATAAAATTCATCCCAATAATACGGAGACCACATATCTTCTTCGCGATCAAAATATGCAACGCCGATTTTTGCCGGCGGCAGATCGGTATTCATTGTGATGAGTGCGCCCATTTTCCCTTTGACAAGATCGGGGAAAAGCGCCATAGCTTTTGCATTGAACGTGCTGACCGGATGTTTGTGGAATGTCTTGAAATCTTCCGTAATCGCAACTGCTGTCTTGATGCCATAGGCACTAAAGGGATACGTAGAAAGGGCAGTGTAAAAGATATAAAATTTCCCATTAAAAAAAGTAATCCGTGGATCTTCAACTCCATATGTTTCCCAGTCTTCAGTCGGACCAAAAAGCTGTCTTTGCCCACTGAAATGGATACCATCAGTACTTGTTGCATAGCCAACTGATGAGACGCGTAGATTTACGCCATTTTGCCTTTTCTCTGATGAAAGCGCGCGGTAGACCATGTGGAATGTGCCGTCATGATAGGCAACACAACCATTAAAGGCACCATCATGCTCCCACTCATGATTTTCATTGGGGCCGAGAATTGGATTTTCGGAAGAACGTTGTAAAGTTATCATTACTAATAATTATACATTGCCGCCCTGGCCTAGTGCAAGGAATTGTGTCATGCTCTCAGTGCTGTTGAGGGTTTTATTGTACTTTGACATGATCGGTTACAGAAGTTGTCGGGGTTGCAGCGTAGGTATGGCGAGGAAAAGCGATGACAATGAATAGAAGCAGAAGAGTAACAACAGCAGCAGGCAGTTTTTTTAGAGCTCGCATATAAAGCAAAGGTTGATTATTTCTTTACTTCAAAAGTAATCGAAAAGGCCTGCAATGTCAGGGCATTTATGGATCAGACTAGTGAGTCTCTTGTACAAAGAAGGTTTGTGAAGGCAGTTTCCTCGGTCTCTGGGTAGGCTGCTAGTAACTTTGCGTCTGAAATAATAGGTTGGAGTTTTTTTGATTGTTCGTCAATTTGGTAAATCTTGAAACCGTGTTTGCGCATGAGCGCAAGATAATCTTGTGGTTTTTGTCCATTCAGGTGGATGAAGCCTGGCTGTAGCTCGGTGATGAACTTGAGATTTTTGTTAGTGTTTATGGTATGATTGGCTCCTTGTAAGGCTTGCATTTCTGAGCCTTGGATATCTATTTTGATTAGGTCGATACGATGATTACTGTTCTTAAAGTAGTTATCCAGCGTGGTTGATTCTATCGTGACAGACTTTCTATTGTCGGCCGCGTCAAAAATACGATGATCTCCGGTATTTTCATCGTTGAGAAAGAGATGTGCTGAGCCTGTTGAGTCTGATACGGCTTTTTTTATAAGCACCACATTGCTGTAGCCATTGGCTTTGATGTTTTTTGACAGTAGAGCAAAGTTTGTGGGGTCAGGCTCAAATGCGTAGACCTTGCCTTTTGAGCCAACGAGCTTAGCAGCGAGTAAGGTGTACCAGCCAATATGGGCACCGATATCGACTACAACATCGCCAGGCCGGACGAACCTTGAAAAGATCTCGCTCTCAAACGTTTCCCATTGTCCACTTAGGATCAATTCTTGAGAAATCGTTTGATCGTGCTTATCAATGTAGATTCTGTGCCCGCCCGCGGTGACGTACTGGGGTTTCAACGCATCAACGAGAGGGGTGAGAGCTTTGCGGGCTGATGGCAACTTATATAACCGGTGGATTATTGACCAGTATAAACCTTTGGTTGCAATATCCTCTTGGTAGACTCGGAGATTGTTTTTAATCTTGTTGAATGTTCTTTTCATTTATAAGTAAGTATAGTTCGTCTTTTGAATAACTTCAATGTTTGAAACAGGGGTCTACTTCCATTGTGTCGCTTTTTTTGGAGAACCATTCGTAAGAGCTGATAAGACAGTCTGCTCTGGAGGATAGCTTCTAAATTGCTTTGAAATAAGTTTGAATTGATTTTGTTGTATTAATTAAGAATAGGACTGGTCACCCGTCGTAGTCTGGGTTCCTGATGGTTTTTCATTTGATAGAGGAATTTATCCAAATCTGCTTGAGCAGCATTTACATAAGTGTCGCCACCTCCATAATATACGAGCAGTTTATTATCCTTTATTACAGCTCCACAAGGGTAGACAACACCTGCTTTAAACCCGCCATTTTCATAACGCTCAACAGGCTCAAGGATAGGATTATTCGTTCTATAGAGAACCTTTGTTGGGTCATCTTTATCAAGTACCATGGCTCCAATTTTATATCTACCTGAATCTTGATAACCTACTGACTGATAAATAAGCAGCCAGCCATCTTTTGTTTTCATTGGAGGAGCTCCGGCTCCGACCTTTTTACTATCCCAGTGTTTCCGTCGGGGTGGGATGAAGTAGTGACCGGTGAGATATTTGTCATCATCAAATTTCAAATCGTCAAGGACATCAACGAGAATGTTGGGATAGACACGGTGCAGCATGACATATTTGCCATTTATCTTTTCAGGGAACAGAACCGCGCTCTTATTGACCATGCCGGGAGCTGAAATTAATTTTGGTCTTTCCCATTTGCTCCATTCTCTATTTAAAAACTCTTTGATCGGTATGGATGTTAACGCGACACGGGGAGGATTCGCACCATCAAAAGCGACATAGGTCATAAAGATTTTGTCATCGATTTTGGTAATGCGGGGATCTTCAATGCCACCGTAGCCTCCACCTGAGGCAAAGTGTTCTGCAAAAGTTTTGAAAGCGTTACCTCCCGGTGTTTCAAATGGCTCTCTGGGAATATAGATTGGTTCATCAGAGCGCTCATCAATTGTCAGTCCGTCTTTGCTTGTTGCGTATCCAAGTACAGACAAATCGCTGTCACCAAGCGCCCGGTAAATAAAATGCACCTTCCCGTCTTCAAAAAGTGCTGCACTATTAAAGGTTGCTCGTGTTTCCCATTTATTCTCCGGATTTGGAGCTATTATTGGGTTTTGAGGGTGTTTCTTTAGCAGAATGGAGATATTTTTTTCTTTAAGACTGCCATTTGGAGGAAGCGGACAGGACACTGCATAAACTGTTTCATTGTTGACCCCCCAGTAGAGTATGCATTTATCCTCAAGCAGCTCAATGCCGAGAGGTTTTACGTCATCTTTTTTCAGGTAATCGGGGACTTCCCACAGTGGTTTTTCAAGCATCCACAATAGTTTTGAAGGATCCTTTGTATCAAATGCAGCAGCGCCTACTGCATAATAATTATTCTTTTTGTGCTTTGTTTTGGCATAATAGAATACCAGAATATGATCTTTTTGATTAAAGACTTTTGCGACTTCCAGATCTAAATTCTCTCGGTTTTCCAGAAGCGGCTTCTCCTGAATTGTCCATTGGGTTAGCGAAGAAGAATAAGCAAGTTTTATGCTTTGTTCGCCGTAGTACAAAACATACCGGTTTTTATACTGAAAATCCGGAACGATGGCGCCCACTTCTTTAATATTTTCAATCTTGCCGATTTTTGTCCACCGAAGCATTTCTTTGGACTCTGCGATATTGAAATTGCTTGCATTTGTTGAATTGCCTTTGTACGTTACCAGAAAGCGTTCTTTTTGTTTGCTGACAACAAATCGGGACCAATCATATTTTCCCTCTTCACGGCCTTTGGGATCGGTAACAATCACATATTTTGTTGCGCCGTTAAATTCAAATCCGTCTTGACTTGTGATCATTTTGAAATAATTCTTGGAGCTCTTATCGTAGGAATAATACAGGTTAATCTCTCCATCCTTAAATGCAGTACCGACGAGTCTTATCATAATAGGCGCGGTGGAATAAGTAAAAAACGGTAATACCACCGCCTCTATTTAGGTTAACAGATCCATAAAAATAGTGTCAAGTTGGAGTTGTGTTGCTGTCAGCTAAACGAGGACAGGGAAAGATCTATTTAGCGTAGGAAAGATGTCGTTTGCTATAATTTGATAGTTTCATTCTTACTAAATTCTTACATTGAGGGTTTCGCCTTTATAGGTTATTTTTTTAGGAGTGAGTATGACTTCTTTGTCTCCTTTTTCAAGATAGCCTGCATCAAGACCCTCAAATCCATTTTCCCTCACAACCCGAAGCGCTTTCTTTACCTCTTTTTCAGGTAAAAATAGAGCATAATCCTGTCCCATATTATATGTTTCATATATTTCGTAATCTGAAAGTCCTGTGTGTTTTTGAATAAAAAGAAAAAGTTCTTGCGGTTCAAATAATTTTTCTAAAACATATATAAAATCGCCCCGGCCTCTCATCACTTTTCTCAGACCATGTCCGGTGATATTGGAAATATAGTGAAGTGCAACACCCGCATCAAATAATTTTTGGATAAGGGTTGCGTAAATGTGTGTTTTTGTGAGAATTTCCTCACCATAGAGATTTCCATTCGGAAGTTTGGTAGCATACCCCTTTGGCAACTTTTTCGCAACAGCTCGGGAAAGAGAAATGCCGTTCGCGTTAATACCGGAACTTTTTAGTAATAAAATCCGGTCACCAGCTTGCAGATTCTTATCCGTTAGCAGTTGTATTTTTTCCTTAATAATACCCACAACCGATCCTCCAAGTGCGATAGTTTCCGGATTAACAATATTGTTATATGCCGGAGATTCGCCTCCTCCCCAGGTGGCCTGAGCATCATCACAGGCCTGTTTCCAGCCATTGACCAAGTCTGTAGTCCTCTCGATATCATCAAACCAGCTACTTTTTCCAACTGCCCAAAAAGCAAAAACGGTCAAGGGCTTTGCTCCTACAGTTGCCAGGTCATTTAATGCACTCGCAACGGTGTCATATCCGATATTTTCATAATACGTCTTTCCGGTAATTGCTCTCATAGCATCAGCAACGAGATTTTTTGTTCCCAGACTTTCAGTGACAGATGCCATGTATATATTTCCTTGCTGCCAAACGAAAGCAGATTCGCCACGGGTGTCATTTACTTCGGGAAAACCATAGTTGGCAAGATGGATCGCGGTTTGCTGGCCTGCTTTTTGTGCGAGGGTTTTGGCCGGATCGAGTGATTCGTAATTAACACCGGATTCTTGATAACTGATTTTTTGTTTTTTCATTTTCAATAAGCCTATTGTACCAAGATTAAGTGATAATTGGAAGAATTATGCGCTTATGACAATAACACCAATGATAGTAATTGCCGCACCGATAAGTTTTTTTCCGATATCTTTTCTTTCATGAAGAAAGAAAATGCCAGCCAAAACGGAGAAAACAAGCATTCCCTGATAGACAGCATTTATTTTACTTGCTTCTCCAAAGTTCAGCGCATAAATAAAAATAAAAAGTTGAGCAACGCTGATAAGTACTGCAAAAGATTTTAAGGGAAGATTTGTCCGGGTTAATGTTTTTATTCTTGCTTTCTTATTTTTCATGAAAATTGGATAGAGGATAACCGCAGGTAACGCTTGAAATACGTTGATTACTGCAATAGAAGCGAAAGGAACTGCAAGTTTTAATAGCACGACATTAAATGCGATGAAAAATGTTGAAAGATTGGCATAAAGCGCGCCTTTATCAACAAAGAGTTTTCTGGGTGCCATTATCATACTGACCCCAAGAAAAATTACAAAAATGCCAAAATAATCCGACAGTTTTAACGATTCGTGAAGCAGGAAAAGCCCGATAATTGGAACCCAAATGAGTCTTGTACGGGTAAGAATAGTTGAGATTGAGAGATGACTGTATGTGTGCATTTTCATATAGAAATATCCTCCGACAAATTCAGTAAATCCGACGAAAACAAGAGCGCTTATTGATTGCGTGTTGAGAATGAGTTTCCAGTTAAAAATTGCAATTATGCCAAAAATAGCAAACCGCATAGATTCTGTAAACCAAGCATACATAGTTGTGTCGTCGTTGTCTTTCAGCAGGAATCTGTTGAGGAAGTTATATGAATTGGATAACAATCCGGTTAGTATGGCAAGGATGAGCCAGAGTGGTAGTAAAAACATGCTTAGAGTATAGCAATTTTTTTGAGGTTCTGTTTTATCCTGTCTTCGATTGGATACGTGAATGGTTCAAACGTTTTTTCAGTAAGCATTTCATATGTCTTGATATAGCGCTGTGCTGTTTGAACAACCAGCTCTTCTGACATTTGCGGAATTTTGTCCTTATATGGATCTACTCTTTTGGTGTACCAAAGTCTAATAAATTCTTTGTCAAAATTTTCCGGTTCTTTTCCTTGTTTTATCCGTTCTTTATATGTCTTTGCTATCCAAAATCTGGATGAATCCGGAGTATGAATTTCGTCAATCAATGTAAGCTTGCCATTATATAATCCGAATTCGTATTTGGTGTCAACGAGAATCAGACCATGCTGCTCACACCATTTTTGTCCGAATGCAAATAGTTCGAGTGCAATTTTTTCCATCTGCTCATAGAGTTGTTTATCAACAATTTTTTGTTTGATGATTTCATCACGAGTCAATCGTTCATCGTGCTTGTTACTTCCTGCTGCAGGATGAGTAGTTGGTGTAATGATATTCGTCGGGAGTTTTTGATTCTTATGCATCCCATCGGGAAACGTGATACCGTATATATTTCTTTCATTTTTTTCGTATGAATACCAAATGGAAGTATTTGCAACGCCTGAAAGATATCCCCGTACTACCATCTCAATGGGAATCGGCTGACAGTTTTTTGAAACCAAGACATTGGGATCGGGGACTGAAATCATATGATTGGGAACAATATCTTTGGTCTTCTCAAACCAAAATGCGGCAAGCTGATTGAGAACCGCTCCTTTGAAGGGAATCTGCCCGAGGATGAGATCAAATGCGGATTGGCGGTCTGTTGTGATGGTCACGCGTTTGTCTTTCAAAATATAAAAGTCGCGTACTTTTCCTTGATATTTCTTTCCGAGTGTAGGGAGGTCTATTGCGTTTAATGTTTTTGGGATGGCGGCAAGAATCGTTTTGGGTGTAACCATATTATGACTGCATTTTTTTGAGATAGTCTTTAAAATCTACCTCATCGAGTTTTCCCACTTTTTCCAGGACTGAGTTTTCCAGATTTTTTTGGTATGTCTCGAGTTTTTCTTGTACGGTTTTATCTGATATGCCGATGATTTTTGCGGCGAGGAGGCCTGCGTTTTTTGCGCCATTTATTGCAACAGTTGCCACAGGAATACCAGGTGGCATTTGGACAATTGAGAGGAGTGAATCAAGTCCATCCATATTTTTTGTTTTGATCGGGACACCAATGACAGGAAGCGGCGTGAGAGAGGCTGTCATTCCCGGTAAATGCGCTGATCCGCCTGCGCCTGCTATGATGACTTGTAATCCATTTTCTACAGCCTTTTTGGCATATTCATACATCCGATCCGGTGTCCGGTGAGCCGAGACGATGGTTATTTCGTAAGGAATTGAGAGTTCATCCAAAAGATCCGCCGCATCCTGCATGACAGAAAGATCGCTGTCTGAACCCATGATGATGCCGATGATTGGTTTACTCATATTAAATTGTTATCAACTTTCTCGCTTTTTTTGCTTTTTTAAGTGCTTCTTTAACAGATTCTCCAACTACGGTAATATGTCCCATTTTTCGATCAGTTCTTGTCTGCAGTTTACCATAGATGTGTACAAAAACGCCAGGGATTTTTTCAGCTTCTTCAACTCCCTTTGGTTCTGCTTTGCCGTCGCGAATGCCTAAAATATTGATCATAACAGCAGCCGGGACTTTGAGTTGAGTAGACCCAAATGGCATGCCGGTGATTGCCCGAGCATGTTGTTCAAATTGTGATGTCTCTGTTGCTTCAATGTTTGTATTATTTTATCAATAGGGGCGGGCACCATAAGCAGGTGAAGGATATTATTTTTGTGAATCGTCTCAACGACCGGATAAGAAATTACCTCATCTTTCACATTTCTTCCTACCATGATGGCCAATTCTTTTATAAATGGTACAAATTTTTCAACGTACAATTTTCTTCCGCGTAATTTCTTCAAACCTTCATCAATGTCTGGTTCTTTTTTAATTAGCGCATTCCCTCTTCCATCGTATGCATCAAACCGTGCTTTGAGCAAAAATGGATACCCATATTTTTTAGCTGCGTTCATGATTTCTTCTTTGGAATTTACTTCCATGAATTCTGCGACAGGAATTTTAGCATTTCTGAGGAATTCTTTCTGTGCAAGTTTGTCTTTAATGATGCTGAGTGTCTCTGCTGAAGGATTTATCTGCAGGCCTTTTGCGGCCAATTCATTAAGAACAGCTGCATTAGCGAGTTCTATCTCAAACGTTAAATAATCGGAAATTTTGGCAAGTTCTCTGATCGCTTTTTCGTCGTTGTAAGCGGCTATGATTTGATGGTCTGCGACTTGTCCGGCTGGGCTATTTGGTGTCGGGTCAATAATGTTGACCGTAAATCCGAGTTTTTTCGCGTCAATTGCAATAAGTCTTCCTAATTGTCCACCGCCAACGATGCCAATTCGTTTTTTCATTCTTTATCAATTTGTTTAATTACGTTTACGAGCTGTTTTGCTCGTTGGGGGGCAGTGCCGACATGGGTTCTCACATCAAGCAGTTTTAAAATGTCTTCATTAGAGAGATATTGGTTTATCTTTTCATTCTTTTGCAGGAGTTCTTTCATGGGATTGGGTTTTGCTTCTGAGACCTCTTTCCATGCTTCCATTGAAATTTCACGCAAAACTTCGTGCATTTCCTGACGGTTTGCGCCTTTTTTGACAGTTTCAACGATTATTAATTCAGTGGCAGAGAATGGTGCAAATTTTTGTAAATTATTTTCGACTTGTCCCTGATGGACGGTAAGTCCTGCAATTATTTTATTGCTTGAGACAAGGATATCTTCAAGCGCAAGGAACATCTCGGGAATGTATGCGCGTCTATTGGCTGAGTCATCAAGTGTTCTCTCAAGTAGTGACAGTGATGCGTTGTCCCAGGCATTTTTCGATAGGTTTTCTACAAATCGCGCGAGAGAACAAATTTGCTCTGATTTTCTCGGATTTCTTTTGAAAGGCATGGCGCTTGAGCCGACTTGCTTTTCTCCAAATGGCTCCTGCCATTCTCCGATGCCGGCTGACTGCATGACTCGTACATCAAAAGCGAATTTGTTCAGTGATTGCGCGATTGAAGTGAGAAGTTGCGCAACAAAAAGATCCGTTTTTCGTGGGCCGACTTGATTTGCAATAAGAACCGGATCAAGTCCGAGCTTTGTCATTACTTTTTCTTCCATTTCTGCTGTTTGGGTTTGATTTAAGAGACTTGTATAACTTGCCTGTGTTCCAACTGCGCCTTTGAAACCTTTTGCTTTGAGGTGTGTTTTGACAAATTGTAAAAATGCCAGATCTTCGAGTAAATCTTGTGCATAGAGTGCCAGACGGTAGCCGATGGTTGTCGGTTCTGCAGGCTGCAGATGGGTATAGCCCATGCAGGGAGTGTCGGCATATGTCTCAATTTGTTTGGCAAAAGACTGGAGGATTTCCTTGAGGTTTCTCTCAATTATTTCGAGAGACTCTTTTATACGGATCGAGTCGGTATTATCAACGATGTCCATACTTGTCGCGCCGAGATGAATTTTACCGCCGCCGATTTTGGTTTTTTCAGCAAATTCTTTGATTGCTGCAACGATGTCATGACGGGTTTCTTTTTCGATTTCAAGAATTCTCTCAATGTCGATATCATTTTGGTGACTTTTTAAATCGTCGAGTTCTTCTTGGGTTACGAGTCCTAATTCTTTTTGTATTGCAGCAAGCTCAACCCAGATGCGACGCATGACGGTAAACTTATTTTCTTCCGACCAGATATGACGCATTTCGTCTGATCCATAGCGCCAACTGAAGGGGGATTGGTAGGTTGTAAAGTCTTGTTTACTCATTTTTTAGTTTTTAGTGCCAGAAGGCTCGGCGTCCGGTAAAGACCATCGGAATTCCTGCTTTGTCGGCAGCCTCAATTGATAGTTTATCATTTATTGAGCCGCCTTGTTGGATGATTGCCGCGATGCCGTGTTTGCTTGCCAATTCCACACTGTCAGGGAAGGGGAAGAAGCTGTCACTGACGAGAATGCCATTTTTGTTAAATTTTCCTGCCTGATCCAGGGCAATTCTCGTTGATCGGATGCGGGAAGTTTGTCCTGATCCGATGCCGCGGGTCATGGGAGTTGCTTTATCCATAACAAGAATGGTGTTTGATTTAATTTTCGTAATAAATTTCCAACCGATCTGCATTTGTTGAAGCTGTTGTTTGGTTGGCTTTTTTTTGGTGACAATTTGCCATTGTTTGAATGATTCATCGATGTCGATGTCGGCAGTTTGGAGGACAAATCCTCCGTCAATTGATTTCAGATTCCATTCATCCGCAGCTGTTGGAATATCGCCGAAGGAATAAATTCCCATGGATTTTCTCACTTTTTGCAAGAATTCGAGTGCGTCTTTTTTAATTTTCGGAGCAGCAATGATATCCATATTCCCACGATTTGCTTCTTTAAATCCGCTTATCACTTTTGCTGCTGCCATATCCATGGGTTGGTTGAGTACAACAATGCCGCCAAATGCCGACTCCGGATCACCTTCGATTGCGCTTTTGAGTGCTTCTGCTATATCTTTCCCCAGAGCCGCACCACAGGGACTGTTGTGTTTTATCACAGTTGCAGCTGGTTCTTTGAACAATCGGACGACATCAAGTCCTGCATTAATATCAGTTAAGTTTATCAGTGAGAGATCCCGTCCCCAGTGCTTTGTAAGTTGATTAAACGGAGTTTGCATATTTGGCCTTGTATATACTGCTCCCTTTTGGTGGGGATTTTCGCCGTAACGAAGATCGACGAGTTTGCGTCCTGGAATAGTAATTTCTTTGGGGAAAGTCGTTTCACCTAACTGTGAGCGCAAATACCAGGCAATTTGACTGTCATAAAAGGTGAGATGATCAAATGCTTTTGCCTGAAGATAACGAATGAGTTTGGAATCTATGTTTTTCTTCAGTCCATCGCTGACTGTTTGATAATCGTTTGGATCGATGACAACGACGAGGCCGTTTTTGGCAGCAGCGCGGATCATGGTTGGACCACCGACATCGATGTTTTCGATAGCCTTTTTGTAAGATACTTTTTTCTCAGAGATTGTTTTTTCAAACGGATAGAGATTGCAAACGACGATATCGATTTGCGGAATTTTCAGTTTTTTGGCTTCTTTTAGGTGTTGCGGATTTGTTCGGTCATAGAGAAGTGCGGATTCGATCTGAAAACTAATTGTCTTCATCCGTCCATCAAAACTTTCAGGATTACCGGTAATTTCCTGAATGGGGACGTAAGGAATGTTTTTAGTTTGAAGTACTTTTGCTGTACCGCCGGTGGAGATGATTTCGTAGCCTGCTTTGGAGATCGCTTGCGCGAAAGGAATAATGTCGGTTTTATCAGATACACTAATGAGCGCGTACTTTTTACTCATTGATAGTTATATTATACCGTATTCGTAGCAAAAATTCCAATCAATGACACTTTTTTACTTAAAATATTCCACCGCATTCTTGAAGATCTGAAGACCCGGGGCGAATTCCGGGAGTTTTCTCCCTTCATCGAGATACTGTTCTTTCAGGAGTTGCCAGTTGGGGAGTTGCGTAAAGAACATCGCTCGCTCCGGATGCGGCATGAGTCCGAGAATTTTCCCTGATTCATCAGTGATGCCGGCGATATCATCAATTGATCCGTTGGGACTTGCCGGAAGATCGAGATATTCGCACAAATCTCCTTGAAAGTAGCGGAACGCAACGAGTTTCTTTTTATTAATTTCCTTCAACACTTTTTCTGTCGCATAGAGCTTTCCTTCGCCGTTGGAGACAGGAATTGAAAGCGTTTTGATATTTTTCAGCCAGGGAGAATTCGGATTGTCTACCTGTAGATCTACAAATCTGACCGTATAGCGGGGAATGTCATTGTGCATGAGCCCGAGTTCGCGATTGCCGTAATCCGTGTTGAGAGCTGGCAACAATCCCAGGTTTACCAAAATTTGAAAGCCGTTGCAAATGCCGATAATGAGCTTGTCTTCTTTGATAAATTGCTGCAAGTCTTTCCAGAGGTGATTCTTCAATTTATTGGCATATGCGTTTCCTGCTCCTGTGTCATCGCCGTAGGCAAAGCCACCGCCGAGAGCGAGAATCTGGTAGTCGGAAAGCTTATATTTTCCATCAATCAAATCATTGATGTGCACGATATCACCAACACCACCGGATGCTTCAAAGGCAAATTTGGTTTCTTCTTCACAATTTAGTCCGTATCCAGAAAAGACTAATACTTTTGGTTTATTCATAATTTAATAATATCTTAATGTCTCTCTATAGCTTTCAGTTGCTTTTTTTAGATCGAGATTGATGATTTCTTTTCCTTCCATGCCGTTGACGATAAGTTTTGCATTTTTAGTCACTGTTCCGATTTGCTGGAGTGCATTTTTCTTCATGATTTTTTCAAATGCCGCTTTGTTTTTCGGTTTGATCGTGACAAGAATTCTTCCTTGAGATTCGGAATAGAGCGCGTGATGATCACTGGAAAATTTGCCCGGCAGCTGTTTCAGATCTATTTCTAGTCCCAGCTGACCACCAGTGGCAGTTTTCGCCAGCGCGACCGCGAGCCCGCCGCGGGTGAGAGAAATGCTGGAAGCAAGAAGCCTGTTTTGAATAGCGTTATAAACAGCATGATAGAGTTGGTAATTTTTCTTTGCGTCAACAGTTGGTATCTGATTGCTTTGGAAATTTTTCTTTTTATTTTCACTTAGCATTGCATAATATTCTGAACCACCGAGTTCATCAAATGTTTCCCCAAGAATATATACCAGATCTCCAGCGTGTTTTGCATCCAACGATACAACTTTGGTAATATTATTGACAACGCCAATTGATGAGATAAGAAGCGTTGGAGGGATTGAAATTTTGACAGGTTTGCCTTCTTTATCAAAACCCTTAAAGTCATTGAACATGCTGTCTTTGCCCGAGATAAAAGGCGTGCCGTAGGCAACTGCGTAGTCATAACAGCCCTGTGCAGCTTTTTTAAGTTGTCCCAACCGTTCCGTTTCAGTTGATGAACACCAGAAAAAGTTGTCAAGAATTGCCAGATAATCAGGGTTTGCACCGGCAGCGACGGTATTTCGGATAGCGGTATCGATACTTGCAGCGGCCATTTTGTAAGCGTCAATTTCGCTATAGCTGGGATACAATCCTTGGGACAGAATCACTCCTTTTTGAGAAGTTAAGACCGGGCGGATGACAGAGGTTTCGCCATTGATTCTGCCTCTTCCCTGCAATGGTGGTAGGACGGAATTTGCCTGCACAACGGAGTCATATTGTTGGCTGATAAATGAATAGCTTGTGATGTTGAGCCGTGAAAGCATGGTGATTAGCGAATTTGTGAATAAATTTGTTGATGGTAATTGCGGTTCAACGAACAGGGGAAGATTATGCGTAGTTGTCATGGGCCGATGGGGAAGCCCGTCATGTAAAAATTTCAGATCGATGTCCATAATTATTTTTTTATTGTAGTGTATGATACATTTGCCTGAGTTGGTAAAAGTTCCGATAACGCTTGCCTCTACCCCGCGGCGTTTCATAAGGTCTGAGAATTTTTTCCAATTCTTGGGCGGAACTGCAAGAGTCATGCGTTCCTGAGATTCTGAAATCCATGTTTCCCATGGTTCAAGACCCGGATATTTCAGCGGCACTTTTTCAAGTTCTACCTCGCAGCCGTTTGATTCTTTGGCCATTTCCGCAACAGAACAGGAGAGCCCTCCTGCACCGTTATCGGTGATACTGTTATAAAGGAGCAAATCTCGTGCTTCTTTGACAATCGCATCACTCATTTTTTTCTGCGTTATCGGATCACCGATTTGTACTGCAGTCGCGGGACTTCCCCTATCCATCGCTTCGGAAGAAAAAGTGGCCCCATGTATACCGTCTTTGCCGACTCGATTGCCAACAACCACGATATAATCACCTGCTTGTGCTTTTTTGACATACGACGGTTTGTCTTTTATTTTGCGCGGAATAAGCCCGACTGTTCCGACAATAACCAGCGGTTTTCCCCGGAATCGTTCATCAAAGTAAACAAATCCTTGCGGTGTTGGAATTCCTGACTGGTTCCCCCCTTCATTTACTCCTTTAATAACGCCTTCCATAATTCTCTTTGCCGAAAGCATTTTTTGGGTGAATTTGGGTCCTTTATAGAGCGGTGAGTCAACTCTCGGATCGGCAAAACAAAATCCGTAGTAATTAGCGACCGGTTTGGCGCCGAGGCCAAATCCAATCGTGTCCCGATTGACACCCACGATGCCAGTAATTGCACCGCCGAAGGGATCAAGCGCTGAAGGACTGTTATGTGATTCGGCTTTATGGGTTATTAAAAATTCATCATCAAAGGCAATTGCTCCGGAATTATCGGTAAAAACTGAAACACAAAAGTCATCTTTTCCTTTCTTCTTGCGGATTTCTTTGGTAGCTCGTTGGATAAACGTTTTATATAAGCCATCTTTTATCTCATCAATCGGATCGGCGAATATAGTATGTTTACAATGCTCTGACCATGTTTGGGCAAGAGATTCGAGTTCTATGTCTGTTGGATTTCTTTTGAGCTTTTTAAAATATGCCTGAATTGTTTTCATAAATGTCAGATCAAGCGCCAGCGGACCTCTTCGTGTCCCGTCTGGACTGGCAATACCAGCTTTGCCAATCATTGCTAATTCTACATCCGGGATATTTAAATCAACTTCATCTGCTGAAGGGACTTTGGTAAGTTTGACGCTTGGAATAACGATATCCATTCCACCATTTTTTTCAAATTGCTTTCTCGATTTGGTGTGCGTCCGTTGAATAAGTGGGTTGTAGAGGCTGTTTGCCATTTCCCCAACTTCTTCTTCCGTCAGCGTTCCTTGGATAAAGGTAACTTGTGAAGTATATACTCGTTCGCTGTTTTCAAAAGTTGTTTTCAACAGATCCGTAGCGATTTCTTCAACAGTATGCGAGACATTATCGGTAACGCCCGGCAAATAACCAATTTCAATTGCCCAATCAAATTTTTGGGAAAGCGCATAAGTGCTTTTGGTTTTCTCCGTTCTGAAATAAAATTTCTGCGTTACGGGGTTGCTGAGTGCTGATGCGAGTTTGGATAATTCATCTTCAGAAAGTTTTTTGTCAACAGTATAAACGTCTAGAAGAAAGATATTCGTAATTTTTTTTGAGTTGAGGATATCGCTGAAGTTCTTTTGCCGGACAGCGGCGCGGGAATCAAAAACTGTTGTGGCAATTTCAATCCTTGTTGTCATTGTAAAGAAATTATCAGCTCTATTGTAACAGATTTTACAACGTTATCTGCTAGTATTTTATATTTTCCCAATATCCTTTCTATACTGCATGCCTTCAAAGTGAATGCCTTTTGGACCGATTTGTTGATAGGCGAGTTTGAGTGCATCATGTAACGTCTTTCCCTTTGCTGTTATTCCCAAAACTCTGCCGCCATTGGTCGTGACATTGCCATCAACTTCTTTGGTTCCCAAATGAAAGACAACGACATCCTCATCCACGTTTTCCAAACCACTGATAATATCTCCCTTATGAGAACTTTCAGGGTAGCCAGCTGAGGCGAGAATTATGCAGCAGGCGGATTTTTTTGACCATTTTACTTTTATCTTATCCAATGTCCCTTCAACACAGGCGTTTAAAAATTCATACAGATCGCTATCGAGAAGCCTCATGTAGGATTCCATTTCCGGATCGCCGAAGCGTGAATTAAATTCAATTACTTTGGGTCCGTCTTGGGTCATCATGAGCCCCGGATACAGACAGCCGACAAATGGTATACTGAGTTTTTTTAATCCTCTAATTGCGGGAAGAACTATTGCTTGTTTTATTTGTTCAATCTGTTTTGCAGAAATTTCAGGAAGTGGAGCAATTGTTCCCATGCCGCCGGTGTTGGGGCCTTTGTTGCCATCATATATCGGTTTGTGATCACGGGACGTTGGAAAGAGCGCGACATGTTCGCCATCTGAAAAAGCATGAATTGAAACTTCTTTTCCTGTGAGGAATTCTTCGATAACAACTTCTTCTCCTGCTTTGCCAAAGACTTTATTTACCATCGCATCATCAATTGCTGCTAGGGCTGCATCAAGAGTATGGGCAACGACAACTCCTTTACCAAACGCTAATCCGCTTGCTTTTATTACAATTGGAGCGCCGACTTTTTGGATGTATGCTTTTGCTTTTTGGGCATCAGTGAAGATTTTATACTTCGCTGTGGGGATATTTTCTTCTTTCATGAGTTGCTTGGCAAAAGCTTTGGATGATTCGATTTGTGCTGCTTCTTTCGTTGCGCCAAAGATTTTCAGTCCTGCTTTTTGGAAGGCATTTACAATTCCTGCAGCCAAAATGTCATCCGGGCCGGCAATAGTGAAATCAATTTTGTTCTTTTTCGCAAATACGATCAGTGCTTCAAAATCCGTCGCGGGGATGTTGGTGTTGGTTCCAACAGTCGCAGTACCGGGATTGCCCGGTGCAAAATAAATTTTGCCGACTTGAGGCGATTGTTTTAACCTCCATCCGACCGCGTGTTCTCGGCCACCTGAAGCGATGATAAGAATGTTTTTCTTTTTCATATTTATTTTCCCCAAGGGAAGGCTCCTTTGCTTATATCAATGCCGCTTTGCATGACATGCAAAATTCGTTTTACCGCTGTTGGAAGAAAGAGATATTCTGTTTCGCGGATTCTTTTCTCCCAGGTCTCAAGGGTATCATCTGGATGGCGTCTGACTTCAGCAGTAAGGATGACCGGACCATTATCAAAATCATCACCGGGGAGGAGTTGATGAACAGTAAATCCTGAGACAGGGAGATTTTGGCTAAAAGGATCTAAGATGACATGCGCTCCCCGATAAATCGGGATAATTCCCTGAGAAGTCGCGATGGTTTCAGAAGCTTTGGAGGTAAGAAGAGCGGGATGCTGATTGATAACCGGAATTTCACTCTCTTGCATAGAACGCAAGAATGTCTCTCCAAGAACAAAATTCCAGCCGGCTAGCTGGATGAGATCTGGTTTTACTTGTTCGATATGCTTAATGAGTTGTTCTTCATAATGCATTCTCGCTTCTTTATCCAAACGCTTTCCTTCAAAAGGCAGAATAAATGTCGGGATATGATGTTTCTTAGCCCGCTCAAGCCCGAAGGCATCGGCTTTATTTGAAACAACACTTACAATTTCAGCCTCCAAATCGCCGCTTTCGATGGCATCAATCATTACTTGCAAATTGGTCCCGCTGCCGGAAATGAAAATAGACAATTTTGGTTTGCTGTGGATCGGGTGTTTTCTTTTTGGGAAAACTTCCTGCTTGCCACGGATCGGGTGCGGGCCACCAAAAGGTGTATGATAGAAATCTTTTGGTTTGCCACCAAAGGCTTTGGTTGTTTCTTCAATTGGGAGATAAACAACAGCATCAGCTCCGACATGCTTTGCGATATTTTTTTCGATGCTTTCAAATGGTTCTTTTTCAAATTTCGATGCCGGCAATTCCTTTTTTGCGCGCATATCAATTCCCAGATCACATTGGTTTACAACAGGTGGGCTGGCAAATGCCATGTAAATTCCTTTGACACCTGCTTCACGGAATTTTTTTGCCAACGCAGTACTCGTCGTCAGTCGGACAGCCGAGTCATCTACGATAACAACTTTTTTGTTTCGGATTTCATCGGGAACGATGTTGTGTTTGCCGTTGACTGCTGTGACACGATTGGATTGTCCGGGCTGGATAAAGGTACGTCCCACATAATGACTCGTTGTGATTGCATCAACCATCGGGACACCCAGTTCGTGTGCGACGCCTTTTGCCGCCGGATAGCCGGAATCAAACGTCGGAACAACCACATCAGGATTGAGCCCTTTTGCCCTCATACGTTTGCCTAGAAGATGTCCTGATGCTTCACGCCCGGCCCGGATTCTGATGCCGTTGATAAAACTATCAGGCCTGGCAAAATACACACATTCAAAAAGACAATACTGCGGTCTTTTTGGCTCGCCAAAAAAATACGAAGTGAGCGTGCCATCTCTAGAAATTTTCAGTATTTCTCCAGGCTTTACTTCACGGATAAATTCAGCACCAATTGCGTCAAGTGCTGCTGATTCGGAAGCGATAATCCATCCATATGCAAACTTTCCAAGACACAGTGGTCTTATTCCATACGGATCTCTTATACCAAAGATTGAGCTATCATTGGTAAGCATGACTAGGGAATACGCGCCCTGACATTGTGGTAGGACGTGGATGAGTGCTTCTTCCCAACTGGTATAATTTTTTCGTTCCTTGTGGATGAGTGCGGCCATTGTCTCTGTATCACCGGAAGCGGTAAATTTATCGCTTAGTTGTTGTTTGAGATTTGCTATATTGGGGATGTTGCCATTGTGGCCGATACTCAATTGATATTTGCCATGCGTCATTGCTATCGGCTGTGCGTAGCCAACATGAGATCCGCCAAATGTTGCGTAGCGGTTCTGGGCAATTGCCATATATCCAAGGCCTAATTTCTTCAGAACGCTTTCGGTTAACACATGGGGAACAAGCCCCATATTTTTATATGTTGAGATTTTTCCATCGGGGTTGAGTACACTTAAGCCCGCACTTTCTTGGCCACGATGCTGCAAGGAAGCAAGCGCGCGTCGGGCAACGTATGGCGCGTAGGTGTCGGTTGTCCAAACACCGACAACACCGCATTTTTCTCTAATCTCGGGAGCGTGAGTTTTCCTCATAGATTAAACGATTAAAAAACCCGCTCTGTCGCGGGTTGGCAAAAAATATTTATTTTTTCTTATTCTTTTGTATAAAACGGGTGACCATGTGAATCTTACAATCTAATTATAGGTTTATATATGGCTAGTGTCAAGAGTGAGATGAGAAAAGCCTTTTGTTAAGAATCTTCTAAGTCATGGGCAATAGAGATGCAAGATGAAGATTGTATGCAGTATACTATAAATAATGAAAACTCATTTTCGTAATTTCATTGCAGTTATAGCTCTTATTGTCGTTATCTATGTCGTTACCAATTATACGGGTTTGATCCAGCAGCAAATCGGTGTCAAAGGAGCAAGCACAAGCCGTGCCCAAGGAATTGCAGGGCAAATCTCACAAGATGTCGGTTCACAAGTTGATGCGGCCAAACAGCAAGCAATGCACGTGAGTCTTTCGGATATTGTGCATGAAGTATCCCGTTTTCAACGAATTCCGCAGGATATCACGAGGATTAAAAATTTTGCCCAGGATCAAGTAAATAATGTGTTACAATCGGGTGCGAAGAAAAAGTAGATTAAATTTTATGGAAGAGTTAAAAGAGCGAATCTCAAAATTAGTTGACCGCGTTGGTGTTGAGGCAAAACACAAAAAAATCCGTGAGCTGGAAGCAGAGAGTATGAAGCCGGATTTTTGGAATGATCATCAATCGGCTGCCGTGAAAATGAAAGAGCTTGCATCTCTGCAAAAAGAAGTTGAGGAAGTTGAGCTGTTACAATTGTGGATCGAAGAAGGCGAGTATGATGAGGCTGAGAAGCTGCTGAAGCGTTTGGAGTTACTCCTTTTCTTTTCCACGCCGCATGATAAATCCAACGCGATTTTTGCGATTCATTCAGGACAGGGTGGGACGGAAGCAATGGATTGGACTGAGATGCTTTTTCGGATGTACACGCGCTATTTTGAGAAAAAAGGGTGGAGGTATGACATTCTTGATGAGACTCCGGGGGAGGAAGCAGGTCTCAAAAGTATTACGCTCTCTGTTGAAGGCAAGTACGCCTTTGGAACGCTCAAACACGAAGCCGGCGTCCATCGATTGGTCAGGCTTTCTCCATTTAATTCCGATAATTTGCGCCAGACGTCATTTGCGATGGTTGAAGTTCTACCGGAAGTACCACAGGATGCAGATGAGTTTAAGGTCAATGAGGATGATATTGAATTTGAAGCCTACCGATCAGGCGGACATGGCGGGCAAAATGTGAATAAAGTATCAACAGCTGTCCGTCTCAAACATACGCCGACAGGTATCGTCGTTACCGCTCAGACGCAGCGATATCAAGGCCAGAATAGGGAGTTTGCCATGAAGCTTTTGAAAGCAAAACTGTGGGCGATTAAAGAAGATGAGCGGAAAAAAGAAGAGGCGAAATTAAAAGGCGGCTACAAGACACCCGGCTGGGGCAACCAAATCCGATCCTACGTTTTACATCCGTATCGGATGGTAAAAGATTTACGGACAGGTGTTGAAACAGGCAACACCGATGCGGTTCTCAATGGTGAGTTGGATCAGTTTATTGAGGAAGAATTGCGGTCACTCTAGCCGTCATACTGGTAAGCCAGAATGACGATTTTACTTTCCTCCACCTTTTGCCCATTTCACGGAACTCAACAGGGGCTCAAAGAGATCATCTTTGAGGACAATTTGGAGTTTTTTAATTTCTTCTTCAGTTGGTACACGGCTCTGAAATTTCACAAAATTCAAATCTTGGATAACTGCAAGTGGTTTTTGTTCTCCGCCTTCGCCTGTAGTTACTGTGGCAGCAGTTGCGAGACTATCTATGAGGCTTGTTTTTTCAACGTGCATAATTCGTCCGAAAATATCAGATTCTCCTATATAATCGTGCAATGGTTCAAAGCCGCACCAGGAAAGCGCGATCCCAATAACGCCCCAGCGAAGCGGCACTACTCTGCTGTCAGTGACGATTATGCCCAATTGTTTAATTTTGTGTTTTTCCCGCAAATATTCCCAAATTTTATTTGTTATCTCCTGCAGATTTTTCGGCCAGAGAATGAAATACCCATTGCCATTTGACTCATCAATTCCCGCGCTTGCTGTCAGGGTATAATTTTTGATACTGATGCTTTGTCCGAACGGCCTTTCATACTCGTCTCCCAAATAATAATCAGCTTCTTGCTCGATGAGATTTCTTTTTTCCATGCCGGGTTCTTTTTTGATGACGTCTTTTTGGCAAAAGGCAATAATTTTTGATGCGATTGCTACGACTGTGCCTTCTTCAAGTTGCGGAAGATAGGTGTCCAATATTTTAAAAACATCTTCGCCAACAGCGACTTTATGGGTTTTGTAAGCGGTTACTTTCATGTTTTGAGTACTGTATATTTTAGCAAAAGTGTGCCTTGGTTATTGAGTCTATCTATGCTGAGGAGCTTCAAATTGATATCAAATGTCCCTTCCTGCATCAAAGGTTCACCACTGCCAAAAAGTTTGGGTTCTATAGTGAGCCATAGCTCACTAATAAGGTTTTCTCTAAAAAAAGACGTCGCGACTTTGCCTCCGCTGACAAGAAGCATTTGTTTATATCCATGTTTCTCAAGCCGGGAAACTAGCTGTTTGGGTGATTCATTTGAAAATTCCATCTGTCCTGCGACAGCATATTTTTTATATGAGTTAGGTTTGCTTGTGAGAATAACGCGTAGCCGTTCTTTCTCTGGTTTTAATCCCGCAGTTTCGTTATTTTTCACTCCTTCAAATGTCCCTGATCCCATGACAAGTAGATTATTTTGCTCTTTTACTTTTTGAAAGTGAGCAAAATCCTCAGGAGATGACCATTCATAGATATTGTCGCGGGCCCATTTTGTCAATTTGCCATCAACTGTAGAGACATCAATGAGAATAATTTTCATTTCCTATTTTGATTCTTTGCCTAGCCATTTAACGCCGAGGTAAACAAGAGGAGTTTCGATAACTGACATAAAACAGCGAAGCAGCCAGTATGGAAGCGCGATGCCTGCAATAAAACTGAAATTACTTCCGACAGAGAGGTTAAGTGCATAAAATGCCAATGTCATAAAAAGTGCTGTATCAAAAAATTCACTGATAAAATTTGAAATATTCGTTCTGAGCCAGAGGTTCTTTTTACCAAGTTTCTCACGCATTTTTGCAAAGATATAGACATCCATAAATTCACTTACTGCAAAAGCGATAAGCGAAGCAGCGGAAAATCGCGCTGAGATGCCAAAAATGGTATTGTATGCTGTATTTGTTCCAACAAAACGTGCGCTTGGCGGAAGGGCTGTCGCGAGAAGTGAAAAAAGCAAAAGGAAGAAAATCATAAAAAGACTTGACCTCACAACGCTTTGTGCTCGCGCTTTGCCATAGACTTCAACAATGATGTCATTTGCTGCATAAATAAAAGGAAGAATGAAGATGACAACAGTTGCGTGCAGAGGAAAAGAACCAATTGTGGCGATAGGAAATGTCTTCGCGCCCATGAGTTCTGAGATCATGACGCAGGCGATATAAAATGAGATAAGAAAATCGAGCTTTTGTATTTTGAACATGTCAACTGTTGGGCTTATGAGGGCATTATACAGGAAAAAATTAGCAATTGCTAGGAGAATTTAAACTAGAGTTGGCACAAAAATATTTTTCTCTACTGGGAGTGCATTAAAGAAATTTACAGTGATGCTTTCACAATCATCTATTGGGCCGAAAGGATGCGTTTGAGGAAATGGCTCTAACTGAGCACCCTGTATTATTCTTTTATTAGTTTCTGCAAACACCGGTGCAATAGTTTCAGGTGTATAGAGGGTATGTTGTTGTATGCCGGTATAAGTATCAGTTGTTATTACTGCATAGGGATTGCCTTCACTCCCGGGATAGGCTGGATTACCTTCACTCCAGGCTAATACGGTAGTCCTTTGGTCTGGTGGTGCTTGCGAAATACTATCTTTATGTAATGACAAAATTCTTACTTTATCAGGAAGGCCTTCAAAAAGAGGATGTCTTCTCCCCTCTTCTGTGAGATGCAGCAGGACTGTCCCTCCTTCCCATCGTGTCTCATCGCGCACCACTTTGCCACCCCTCATTACTGTTATCCCTTGATGGGAAAAACATTCGGCAAATATAGGTATTCCTTGATTATCCGCCTGTTCAACAACAGGTTCCATTCGAAAAAAAAATTGAGTTAGAAGGGGAGTAGAATGTGTCATATCAATATCGCTTGATCCGCCTGCCCATATACATGCATATTGACTGAGATCTGAGGTTTTTTCATCCCAAGGATGCCTATCATCAAGCACAGTACTTGCTACGACAATATCTCTTTTGAAACGAGTGCGGTTATTTGCAGCAACAAGTGCATTAAGCTCTCTGTCATGGTTACTTCTGTTTAAGACTGCTAATATTGGCTTTGGTCCGTCTCTTTTTGGTTCTCGGTCTAGTTTAATCATAGGAAATTATTTTTTACCAATAAAAAACCGCCTCTTCGGCGGTAAAATGTTTTTAACATACATCTTCCGCCATGCTAGTGGAGCATGAGAAGGATGTTGATAAAGTAAACAGCAATCATAAAATTGATTATAGTAATAATATCATAAAAGGAATAGCGTTGTCAAAATTTAATGACATAAAATTAGAGGTAACATGTTGCTAAATGATTCTAAATATGCTTTACTAAGGGAAGTCTAGCGATACGCTACGTTGCCCATGGATACCAAACAAAATCCTACCAAAAGCCCTTTTGTTAAAAAAGCACCTGTCCAAACGAGTACAGGAAAAAACGCTGCGCAACCAAGTGCTCCCTCTCAACCAGTCATGCAAGCATTTTCTTCTGACAAAAAAGGAGTTTCAGGTGGAAAAGTAGTTTTTGTTTTATTACTCATGATACTTCTTGGCGTCGGTGTTGGCTATGGCGCATCACAAGTCTTAGCCAAAACAGGAACGAGTATTGTGCCAGCCTCACTAAATCCCAATGCTCCTGCAAAAGGAAAAACGTATGGCAATGGTAACACGGCTGTCTTTAAAGACATGGCCCAAGGAGTCCTGAAAAACGGTGGCATTGATGGAGAAGGGCAGTATCATCTGGTTCGTCCGGGCGGAGACAGTCAGAATGTCTATCTCACCTCCTCATCAGTTGATCTTTCACAATTTATTGATCAAAAGATAAAAGTCTGGGGTGAAACGCAATCAGCGCAGCATGCCGGCTGGCTTATGGATGTGGGGAAAGTGGAAGTTGAATAGAAGAGAGTTATGATTCGGTTTGAAAATGTTACAAAGCAATACCCAACAGGAAATACAGCGCTTTCGGATGTAACTTTTACAATAGATCGTGGTGAGTTTGTTTTTGTCGTTGGCCCGTCCGGATCGGGAAAAACGACATTGTTTCGTCTCTTGATCCGCGATGCAGTTCCCTCAAATGGGATGATTTATATCGGCGACTGGGATCTCGTTAATCTGCCCAAGGATAAAATCCATCAGTTACGCAAAAACATCGGTATGGTTTTTCAGGATCTCAAACTCCTGCGCGATCGGACGATCTATGAAAATATCATGTTTCCTTTGGAAGTAGGAAATATTGATTCACAGGAAGCCAGGGAACGTGTGGAAGGCATTATTGAGCGAGTTGGAATCACAGAACACCGCGATAAATTTCCAATCCAGCTTTCAGGCGGAGAATTACAACGTGCTGCTATTGCCAGAGCTCTGGCATTTTCGCCTGAGATCATTCTTGCTGATGAGCCCACGGGGAATTTGGACAACGCGACCTCGTGGGAAATTATTAAATTATTGCAGGATATTAATGAAGCCGGCACAACAATTGTTATGGCAACGCACAATGCTGATATTGTAAATAGCTTGCGTAACCGGACACTTGTTCTGGAAAAAGGGAAATTAACCAAAGATCAGCAAAGCAAGCACAAAAAAGAACACACTGAGCATAAAGAATAAACTATGAAAGCAACAAAAACAACGCTGCAACATATCAGAAGAAGTCCGTATCAGTCGCTCGCTGCGGTTTTTATTATGGTGCTGACATTTCTTTCGATTACGGTATTTTCATTTATCGTTTTTGGTTCATCGGCTGTCGTTAATTTTTTTGAATCCAAGCCCCAGGTCACGGCATTTTTTAAGGATACAGCAACGCAGCCAAACATAGATAGTCTCAGAAACCAGCTCGACCAGACAGGCATGATAGCATCATCAAAATATATTTCCAAGCAGCAGGCGCTGCAGATTTATAAAGCACAAAATAAAAATGATCCGCTTTTGTTAGATTTGGTAACGGCGGATATTTTGCCCGCATCGCTTGAAATTTCCACAACAAAGATCCAGGATTTGGGACCTGTTTCGCAGATTCTCCAGAAGTCTCCGTATGTTTCTCAAGTCGTCTATCAAAAAGATATTGTTTCAACCCTGGCGAGATGGACCAATGCAATTAGGGTTATTGGTGTCATTCTCATTGTAATTTTGACTGTGGTATCAATATTTATTATGATGACAGTAATAGGGTTTAAAGTTTCACAAAAACGGGAGGAAATTGAAATTATGAAATTGCTATCAGCAACGAATTGGTATATCCGTTGGCCATTTATGCTCGAGGGTATTTTATATGGCGCAGTTGGCACCTTTGTCGGGTGGGTTATTGCAACCGGCGGCTTACTGTATTTTTCGCCATTTCTTGAATCGTTTTTGCGCGGTATTCCAATTCTCCCTGTTTCGCCATTATTTCTTGTCGGATTATTGGTTGGAGAATTAGTCCTTGCGGTACTTCTTGGCATCCTCGCCAGTTCGCTTGCCGTGCTCAGGTATTTAAAATAAACGTTTAATATATGAAAAAGAAACTGAGTGTCATATTAGCTGTTCTTGTCTTCGGATTTTCCGGTATTTTTGCCTACGCGCAAACATCTCCTACTCCTTCTTCCTCCAGCGGTGATTCTTCAACAATCGAACAACTCAACCAAAAAATTGCTGATCTGCAGCAGAAAGTTTCAGATCTGAAATCCCAGGGCGATACGCTTTCATCACAAATAGGTGTTATGGATAATCAAATTCAATTGACCCAGTACCGGATTAACGCGACGCAGCAACAAATTATGAGTCTGACGATGGATATCGATTCTGCAGGCAAAAGGATGGGGAGCCTTGAGAATTCATTGACGAATGTAACCAAAGTATTACTTAGTCATATTGTCGCGACCTATCAAGCGGGAAGCGCCACTGATATGCAAGTATTGTTAAGCTCAAATGATATCTCGGATCTTATCACCAAAGCGAATTATCTGCGTTTTGTCCAGGATCACGACAAGCAGTTACTGTATGATACCCAACAAGCACGTGTTGATTACGCCAATCAAAAAAAGATTCTTGAGGAGCAAAAACAACAAGTAGAATCACTCAATACACAATTGCAGCAATACACCAAAGATCTCGATTCGCAAAAGCAGGCAAAAAAAGATCTTCTCGCGCAAACGCAAGGAGATGAGCAGACATATGAAAGTATGCTGGCACAAACAAAAGCACAGCTGTCAAGTTTTAGCAGGTTTGCGACAAGCCAGGGAGGAGCTTCACTTTTGGGTAATGAAACAGTATGCGATGATTGGGGATGCTATTATAACCAGCGAGATAGTCAATGGGGTGCAATAGCGTTAAATGGTACACAATATTCGATAGCAAGTGTCGGGTGTTTAATGACATCTATGGCTATGGTTTATACTCACTATGGACATAAAGATGTGACTCCATTGTCGATTAATTCCAACGGAGGTAATTTCAGTGGAATTCCGGCGGCTCTTTTGAACTTTTCCATATCTGCTAATGGTGCTTCGAGCAGTCGTTCCCGGCTTGGGAGTTCTTCAGGTGCTATTCCTGACACAATTTCTGATCCGATCATTGTTGGTATTAGCTATGACGGAGGTCCTTATCCTGATCATTTTGTTGTCCTCACCAGTGGCTCGGGAGGAAATTATCAAATGAATGATCCGTTTACGCCTAACGGACACAATATTCCATTTACCAGTAAATATTCACTTGGTAGTATAGTCGAAGTAGATAAAGTTTCACTGTAGTTTTAACCTCTTCCATACAAAACAAATCCATACTATACTTCAATGGATGAGTTTATTTGCCAAAGTATTGTTGAGCGTAACGATTTGTTTTTTTCTTTTTGTGAGTGATGCTTATGCAGTTTCTGTAACAGTCAACAATGCTCCATCGTCAATCGGCAGTGATCCTTTTACCTTATCAGTAGCCGTTGTCGGTGCTTCTCTAGGAACAAATTATTTACGTGTCGATATTTATAAAGATGGTACCTCAAATTATTTTGGCGAATCATTTACCGGAAATGATTGGTATGGCGGTTCGGATGGTACGCGTTATTTCCCGATTACGATTGGGAGTGATAAAACATGGAATGGGACAGTGCAAGCAAGAATAGGTAATACGATTCCTCAGGATTATGATGGAGCAGGAACCTATAAATTACGAGTTCGCCGATACACAGGCGGTGGAAATTACAATAATGATGAAGCAAAGGCAAGTGCTATCCAAATTGTTCTTGCATTCCCAACACCTACATCACTGCCGCCAAATACGCCAACACCTGCTCCGACAGATAAACCCACCAAAACACCAAAACCAACAGCAACCCCTAAGCCAGTCAAAAGCGCAGTGGTTACTAGCGCTACAAATGTCCAGAGCATACTCGCAGCTTCAACTGTCGATTCAGATATGAAGAAAAATGTTTTATCGCCAACTAAAATTAGTAGTACTGGTGCATATCCAACAGCAATTCTTCATGCAGGTACAAAATCAGCTGAGAAAAAGGTGAGCAAGTTTACAAAACCTCTATTGATAAAAGGAACATCAAGCTCGATGCAAGATATGATTGCTGTGAGCATTGGCGGTTTACTATTATTAGGATGTGGTATACTTTTGTACCTCAAGAAGCAAGGCATATGGCCTTGGAAAAACGAACAATGAAAATAATAACCACGAATAGTTTTGAAGAGACCCAACAGGTAGGATGTGATTTCGCTAAAAAAGTAAAAGGTGGGCAAGTGCTTGCTTTGTACGGAGACTTGGGCTCAGGCAAAACTACCTTCATGCAAGGATTGGCAAAAGGGTTGGGAGTTAAAAAAAATATCATTTCCCCGACATTTATTATTATGAGAAGCTATAAGATGGGGACGAGGGACGAGGGAAGAAGAATTAGAAATTTATACCATTTGGATTTGTATAGAATTGAAAATGAAACGCAAGCTGAGGATTTAGGCTTACGAGAATTAATGGGAGATCCACAGAGTGTTGTCGCGATTGAATGGCCGGATAAAATTGAAAATATATTGCCTGAGAAAAGAATAAATATTTATTTTGAGTATCTTGGAGATGATAAAAGAAGCATTAGATTTAACTGAATCTATTTTGTTGCTTTAAGCTTCTTCGTTATATTTCTTATATCATCGAAAAGTTTTGATTCCAATTTGATTGCAGGGTCTTTTGTTGAACAGTACTCTTGGTCTGTTTCAAAAATATAATAATAGCCGTTAATATAAGAGTAGGGCGTTGTGGGGTTTTCTTTTATAAAATTACTTACCCGCTCATTAAAAGGTAATAAGGTATCTGTTGGCAAATATTTTTGAATATTCGCTCCACGACCTCTACATTCTGGATCAGCCCCAACAAGTTGTGTTGCAGTTATCTGAGCATAAGAATTTTTACTAGTTGCTCCCTCCGCCAGTGTCCCATCACTGATGGTATAAGTAAGAGTAAAAGTGCCGTTATAGGGAGCTCGTACGTTCCACTCTTTGATAACGAAGTAATTGCTCGCTGTTGGCATTGTACTTTCGGTTTTTGAATGATTATTATTTGTGTTATTTTGTAGAATATACCAGGCCATCAACCCACACATAATAACAAGCAGGATAACAACGGCAACAGGAGTAAAATTAGATCCTTTTTGTTTTAAATTTGGCATGTATCTTTAATTATTTGGGTTGGCAGGTTACATAATAGTTATTTGCAACCAGTGAATAACTACATCCTTCCGGAAGCGAAGGAAGATGCACAGTGACTTTTTGATTACTACTATTTTTACAAGCAACAGAATCTTGTTGATAGGATATCACACATGTTGGAGGAAGTATTACCGGGACAGTTGGAATGGGCGTTGTATGTGAGCTGCATGTGATTTTACTGCCATTTGTTGAGGTTTCGAAACTACATTCAGGCGGGAGCTTTGGTAGTTGGACATCTATGGGAACTGTTGAAACAATAGTTGGTGCTGTTTTGGGGCAGTCGACTTTCACCTTTCCTTGTATATGTTGATACACACATCCAGCAGGAAGAGAAGGTAAGTTTTTTTCGACATTTTCTGGAGTGGAAGCATTTGAGGAGATAGTGCTTTTGTCTTGTGAATAAAGAGCCGAGACATTGATAGCGAGTACCACGAGAAGAATTGTCATTGAAGAGATTATGGTAAGACGAGAAAAAAAAGAACGCTTACGGTGTTTTTTATAGTATTCTGCTGCTGATTGTTGCGTGGGATCCATGGAATTGATTCTTCTCTAGCATAGCCGCGCAGAGAGTTTAAGTCAAGTTATTTTGTTTGTGATAAAATGCTTGCATGGATGACATTGCAAAAGCGATTCAGATTTTAAAAGATGGTGGAGTTGTCATTTTCCCAACAGATACTGCGTTTGGTATCGGCTGCCGGATTGATGATGAAGAAGCCGTAAAAAGGTTGTTCACTATCCGAAAAAGGTCAGAGACAAAAGCAGTACCGGTATTGGTTTCAAGCCTTCACATGGCACAAGAATATCTGCAAGAAGTACCGCAAGAGGTTATTCAGAAATTAATGCAACCCTATTGGCCGGGAGCCTTGACAATTGTTCTGAGGAGCAAGGTTGATAAAGTTCCTGATTTGGTAAGAGGCGGGGGTGAATCCCTTGGTGTGAGAGTTCCGGATCATTTGACAACATTGGCATTAATAAATAGTGTTGGTGTGCCTCTTGTGGGAACATCAGCAAATTTTGCAGGAGGGGTGACACCTTATACTTTTGAAAGTTTGGATAAAGAGTTGGTAAAGCTCGTTGATTTTGTCGTTTCTGGTGAATGCCATACACTCCTTGCATCAACTGTGATAGATTGTACAGTGACACCGTGGAAAATTTTGAGAAGTGGTGCTGTCGAGTTTGGGAGTATTTTTTAAAGTTATTATACACACGAAGAATGAAAAATATGGTTTTACTTATTGATACGACAAATAATAAAGAAGTGACTGTGGGTTTGAAAATCGATGGTAAAGAGGTTGCCGAAAAAAAACAGCTTGATACGAGAAAGGCACAAGTGGTGTTGCCTATGCTTGAGAAAATGCTTGAGGATCACAGGTTGAGTTTGAAAGATCTTACAGCAATAGAGGTAAATTCAGGCCCAGGCTCTTTTACAGGGATTCGGGTTGGGTTGAGTATTGCAAATACGCTTGGTTTGCTTCTGAACGTTCCAGTGAATGGGAAGGAAGTTGGAGAAATCGTAGAAGCGAGGTACTGATAGATAATATTCTGCATAGAACCAGAAGATAGTCCCTAGCCTGACAACTCTATAGTTTGTGACATACTCTTGCCTATGACATAAGACCCTAAATAACTTCCAATATTCTTCGCAGAGGTTATTCGTAAATAAGCACTGTTTATAGGAATAGAATAGATAAGAGAACAGCTTTTCTTCACAATCGTAATACCAAGAACCTCAAGAGATCTGCTACTTGGTGAATAACCGAGTTATCTTAAACACACGTTTATAAAATTTGAGGCGTATCAACAATACCTCATTATCGTAACAAAATACTTGCAAAATCGTATCAATTTGTTACAATTATCGTATATGAATGTTACGATTTCTGCACGATCAAAAAATATACTGCGACTATTAGCTTCGGGTGAAGCACTCTCTCGTGCTGACATAGAAAAGGCAATCAATGAAACACGCATTAATACAATCCGTGAGTTGAATCGACTTGTTGATGAAGGACTGGTAACTACTTCGGGAGAAGCACGAGCGACTGTCTATACCCTTGCTTCGAAGGCGAGAGTTGTGGTGCTCTGGGACGCAGAAGCATATCTTGCTCAAGAACCAGACAAACGACATGCTCTCTATAAAAATTTGCAGCCTGAATTGTTTACCACAGTTAAGGGAATTATTGGTCAAGTACCTCCTGCAATTGAAAAAGCAGCTCAAAATCGTCGGATAGTAGGGGATAGTGTCACTGCTCGTAAAGATTTAGAGCGGTTTGTTATCGAGCTGAGTTGGAAAAGTTCAAAAATAGAGGGAAACACGTATACACTCCTTGATACCGAACGTTTGATAAAAGAATCCCAAGAGGCGACTGGTCACTCCCATGATGAAGCCGTTATGATTCTTAATCACAAAAAAGCCTTTGAATATGTCTGGGAACACCAAAGTCTTTTCAAACAATTGACGAAATCGCAGGTTGAAGAAGTCCACCAATTAGTCGTTGAAGAATTACACGTCCCTACAGGGTTACGTGAACACCCAGTGGGTATTACGGGTACTGTCTATATTCCACCTGCAAGTCAAGTCGAGATTGCACCATACTTGCGAGATATTATAAATACGGTAAATAGTATTAGTGAACCAGCTGAAAAAGCACTCGCTTGTCTGGTGCTGCTTCCATACTTACAACCCTTTGCCGATGGCAATAAGCGTACGTCGCGCTTGGTTGCTAACGCTGTGTTGTTAGCGAACGGGTATCCGCCACTTTCGTATCGCAGTATTGATGAACAGGCTTACAAAGGTGCGTTAATTCTATTTTACGAGCAAGGGACACTAGCCAATTTTAGAGAGCTATATTTAAAGCAACTTGAGGAATCAGCCGAAACATATTTTTTCCCTGTTGGTGAAAAGCGAAACTAAACTACGCAATGCAATGAAAGATTATGAACATTTGGATTATCGCCGACACGCACTTCTACCACGAAAATATTAAAAAGTACCAAGACCGTCCGGACGATTTTAACGAACAGATTATTAAAAATTGGAACAGACTTGTTAAGTATGACGATGTCGTCATCCACTTAGGTGATGTCATTTTTGGCACGGATAAAGAACAGAGGTTGCCTTCACTACTTGCAGCGCTTGTTGCTGACAAACGAATAGTCAATTGGAATATCCATGGGCACTTCCATACAGGACACCGGAGCGCACCTCAAGAAACAGGTGAGCAGAGGGTATATAAAGATCGCTACTATAATAGTGAATACTACAAAGCATATAAAGAGAAGTATGTCTTGGTGCATATCGACGAGACGCTCACCCCTGTTGCTTTAGACGAGATACTCAATGAAAAGAAAATATAATATCAGACGAGAAATCTTTGCAGCGCTTTACCGGAAGCTAAGCAATTTGAGTACGCATGCTTCGATTGTTCCTCGTGATGGGGAGTTAGAAACACAAAAGAAACTTATTTTTGCAAGGGTTAAATTAGCACAACTCAATCGGTAGGATTCTTCTCATCAATGCAACCTGCATTATATAACTACGCTGCCTGCTTTGAAGAGTAACGGGGAGCGACTTCAACAGCTACCATTGTTGCGAGTTCTCCTGTTTTTGGAATAAGATGACCCAATGAATTAGCATAACCTGCTTGTATTCTCGGGTGGATTCCGTCTTTTTCATCCATAAAAAGTCCTTCACTTAGTGGGATTCGAGCTGTGGGCCCAACTGAGTAGATACCCTCTTCATTTACAACCTTTGCGCCAATCGGCAACCATCTTCTTCCGTAGACAAGCTCCAGCTGGCCTTCGAGAAGTCCTCCCTCATATAATAATGGATCTTTCTTTCTGCCTATCGCGGTAATGACAAGTCCATATTCAATATCATTAATGACCGGCAGATCATTTGTACTGCTGTCAATTTTATTAACATGTCTTATATCTGGATATATAGATATTTTTGTTTTACCGCCCGCACCAGGATAAAACTGCATATGATTTCCTAAGGTCCCTTTATACCGTAAAATTGTTTTCGTTTCAAAACCTAACTTATCAGAGAATGGAGTACCCCACATATCCACGTTCACATTGGGTAAAGGTTTTTGAGGATTTGCATCGGCACGTAATTCTTTTGCCGTATCAACAATCATTTCAGCAGTGATCATGCCCTCATCTCGTCCACCAACGATTGCTATCCTTTGTCCATTCAGCAGCGCTTGCCGTAGTGGTTGGATATCCTTTCTAATCTCTGTTGAGGTATAGACACCATTGCCGCTTTGTTCCTTAAGCGTCGGATCAGAGTCTCCCAGGCCCCGTGCATCGATTACAAAATCGGATGTGATCTGATATTCTTCTTTTTCTTCTGGATGTGTGTTTTTACAAACAGTATTATCATATACTGTAGTTGTAAATCTTCCTGTTGTAGTTGGGTTTCTTCTAATCTTTGCTGCAGTAACATCAAGCATTGTCTCACCTGCGTTGCTCATCATTACCGCATGGAGCATTTCTTTTGAAGTTGGCACTCCTCCTTGTGTTCCTCTTGCAAAATCACCAGGTTGTACAAGACTATGCGGGCCTAAATTGCTCGGATAGAGAGTTTGTACTCCACCAAAAAGCCTTCTTCTGCCTAAATCAGCACTTCGTGTATTGAGGTTAAATGGTGTCGGTGTTCTCCAAACTCCACCTCTTCCTTCTTGACTATCTACAAGTATAATTCGTGCGTCCGGTCTAATAGATGAATATCTTTCCGCAAATTCTTTTCCGTGTGCTCCTGCGCCGATAATAAGTACCTCTGCGCGCAGCATCCCCCGTTTTGCTTCTTCTTTCAATCGTAAACTTTGCTCCTGAGATTCTCTATCTTTTTCCCCAGCCCTTACTTCTCGCTTTATTGAATTTTTTGCTTTTTTTGTTTCTTTATGAGCTCCATATCTTCTTTTTATGTTCTTAACAGAACGTATTGTTCCTTCGATGAGCTGTGCTGATCCCAAAGCGACCGCTCCTGCTGTGGTGTATTCAGCTGTATGAAAAACTGCCGGAGCTGCTTCAGACCCTGCGAGATGTGTTATACCTGCAGCAGCAGTCTCAATCAAACCAAGCGCTGTTGAGTTACGTATGAATTTTAACCCGTGCAATAATGCACGACCTCCGGTTGGATTTCTTGTTAAATACCATTTCCGCATTTGTCTGAAATCATCTGCACCAAAACTATCCCGTAGCAATGTAAGTGGACCATTCCTGCCTGCGACAAATATATCGTCCATACTTCTCGCTGTTTTGATTCGACGGATCACTTTTGGGTTTATATCTGTTTGAGTTGTTCGACCTCTCTCCAGTAGACTCATAGGGGTGAAGTATATCAGAAAAAAAGCACAATAACAACCTATAGGATATAAATGGTGTTGTTTTTTATTTCAGATTTTTTACCGTTTTTATTTACTCATGTTCTTTAAGAATGCTATACTAAAATATATGAAGCGGTTTTTTCAGCATTTTTTTGTTCCCCATGAATCCAATAATCATCGGGCAAGGGTTTTGCATTATGATAGCTTGCTTGTTCTTATTGCTTTGCTTTTCTCAGGCCTTATTGTCATGCAAGGTGCGCATCGTGAATATCCGGCTGTGCTGGGAGACGCCACAGCTGTCATAACGGTGCAGGACTTATTGAAATATACCAATCTTCAACGCGAGGCAAAAGGCTTGGCACCACTGAATTTAAATCCAGAACTGACCCGTGCTGCGCAAATGAAAGCAAAAGATATGTTTGCCAAAGATTACTGGGCACACGTTTCACCTGACGGGACAACGCCGTGGGTGTGGATAAAGGATTCGGGATATGAATATCTGTATGCCGGAGAAAATTTAGCTCGCGGATTTACAAGCAGCTCGGATGTTGTAACTGCATGGATGAATAGTCCTGAGCACCGGGCAAATATGCTCTCACCAAATTACACCGATATCGGGTTTGCCATTCAGTCTGGGACACTTACTGGTACGGATACAACATTGGTTGTACAAGAATTTGGCAGTCCGTATAATCCTGATGGATCAGTAAAAGAATCTTCGGACAATTCTGGTTCTCCAGTTGGAGGGACAGAGCCAACAACTTCACCCACACCTCAAGTAGTTGCTGGAAATGTACAAATTGGTCAGCCTTCAGCGCTTGCCGGTCAAGCAGCAACACCCAATCAGCCGCTTGTTGATGCAGTCTCACTCAAACGCAATATCTCTTTTGGTTTTCTTGGATTTTTTCTTGTGATTCTGGCACTTGATGCGATAATAATTGAGCGCAAAAAGATAGTACGAGGTTTTTCTCACAATGTTGATCATATACTCTTCTTATTGTTTATCCTGCTTGCTGGTATTATTATCGGTAGAGGTGTTATCTTATGATGAAAAATATACATAAACATTTCTGGCATTATCTCGTTTACTTTTTGATTTTTGGGGGAGGATTGTCTCTGTTGCTATTTACCAAAGGTAATTCGAGTTTGCAAGCGATGTCGATAATTATGATCGCGTTTCTGTATTTTTTGTGGTCTATGGTGCATCATTATGTCCATCATCAACTCCACCCGCGGGTAGTAGTGGAATATATATTAATTGTAATGCTCGGGACGATATTAATATTATTTTTATATGGGGCATAACAGATGAATATCAGCATTATTATTCCCAATTACAATGGTGAAAAAGTTTTATCCAATAACCTGCCTCATGTACTTACCGCTGCAAAAGCATATAAAAAAGGACATGTTGAAATAATTATTCCCAATGATCCTTCAACAGATAAGTCAAAAGACATTATTGCAAAGTTTATCAACTCGTTAAAGGGGAGCGGTATTGTGGGAAAAACGAGTGATAATACGAGAAAAGATGAGTCAGGATTCTCAAAAAATGTGAACAGGGGTGTCTCGCTCGCGACAGGAGAAGTTTTAATTCTACTCAACAATGATTGTCGTCCGTATACCAACTTTCTTGAGCCGCTTCTTGCACATTTTGAAGATGAAAAAGTTTTTGCTGTAGGCTGTATGGATGAAAGTATTGAGGGGGGTAAGACAGTTCTGCGTGGCCGGGGAGTTGGTTATTGGCATCGGGGATTTGTCTTTCATAAAGCAGGCAGTCTTGAGCAATCAAATACTTTTTGGGTCAGCGGCGGAAGCAGTGCTATCCGCAGGCGTCTTTGGGACAAGCTAGGCGGTCTTGATGTTTTATTCAATCCATTTTATTGGGAAGATATTGATCTGTCCTACCGGGCGTTGAAATCCGGCTACAAGCTGATTTTTGAGAAAAAAAGTATTGTCGTACATGAGCATGAAACCGGTGTAATTAAGACGAAATTCAAACCTAAATTTGTCAGTAAAATTGTCTACCGCAATCAGTTTTTCTTTGTCTGGAAAAATATCACTGATAGGAGGTTATTGGCATCACATGTCTTTTGGATGCCGTATCATATGATTACTGCACTTAAGCGTAAAGACTGGTTTTTTATCCAGGGATTTTTTTTGGCACTTATACAAATAGGTCGTGTTCAGGATTCACGTTACCGGGCAAAGAAAACCTTTATCAGAAAAGATAGGGAAGTGTTGCTGGATTTTCGTGATTAGTTTTATTATGTTAGTTTCCATTGTTACATTAAATTATAAAAAGAAAGATTTGACCATTGCCTGTATCGTATCGTTGTGGGAGCAATACGAGTCAGAGTTTAAAGAAAATAAGTTTGAGGTAATCATTGTTGATAATGACTCACAGGATGATTCTGTTGAGGCAATTCGCCACGTTATAAAAGAGAAGAAGTTTGAAAATATGCATGTGGTTGCCAATTTGAGCAATGCTGGATTTGGTGCGGGATGCAATTTGGGTGTGGTAAAATCTACAGGTGAGTTTATTTTGTTTTTAAATAATGACACAGTTGTGAAAGACAAAGGCTTGATGAAAATGGCAGAGTTTTGCAAAGAAAGATCTGAGGTTGGGATTTTGGGAGGGCAATTGCGGAATTTTGACGGATCACAGCAGGCATCTACAGGGAAGTTTTATACGCCCTGGTTTGCATTTCTTCTCTTGGCAGGCGGCCAACGGTATGGACTTTTGGATAGAAGTCCGAAAACAATTCAAAAAGTTGATTGGGTTAAAGGCGGACTTCTTATGATTCGGCGAGATATCTTTGAGCAATTGCATGGATTTGATGAAAAAATTTTTATGTATACAGAAGATATGGAGCTTTGTTTCCGGGCGCATTTGGCAGGAAAGAAAATTTATTTTTATCCTGATGTTTTAGTTTTGCATAAAGAACATGCGAGTACGAGTAAGACCTTTGCAATTGTAAATATTTATAAAAATCTTTTATATTTCTATAAAAAGCATCGCTCTCCCGCTGAGTATCGTTTGCTTAAGACAATGATGAATACAAAAGCAAGGAGTCTGATTGTGCTTGGTAAAGCAACGAAGAATCAGTATCTGGTAGAGACATACAAGCAGGCGCTGGAAGGCTTGAGTTTGAATAGTTAATTTTTAGGGGTTAGTTTATCTCTCTTCTCAAAAAAAGTCCCTTTGTTGAGATTTCGCAAATAATAGTCACGGATTGCGAGTCTTTGAAAGGGTCTACCTGTTCGCAGCAGCCTCAAACTTTCCCGAATCAAGGCAACTTTTGTCCGCATTGGCGCATAGGTCATGCCAAAAAGCATTTTGTTCCGAGTAATAAAATAATCGTGCAGGACATTTCCCGCACCGCCTGTTGAGGCGGCGTTGATATGAATGAGAACTGCGTTGGGGACATAATAGATTTTGTATCCGCCTCGTTTTACCCGTTCGTTGAGATCCGCGTCTTCGTAATACAGAAAATATCGATCGTCCAGAAGGCCAACTTTTTTCAGAACTTCTCTTTTGAACAGCATGCAGCAGCCGGAGGCGAAATCAATTTCTTCTGTTTTGTCGTACTGTCCGTGGTCAACTTCATCGATACCGTGATGAATACTCATGACGTTATTCCAATCAGTATGGCCGCCTGCAAACCAAAAAATTTTGCCCAATTCCTGCGGCTTATATCTGTCTTTATAGAATTCATGGCCTTTGGCAAAATAAATTTTGGGAGTTGTGACGCCAATCTCAGGTTTGCTATCGAGTACCTCCAGAAGATTTTGTATCATATCCGAATCCATAACAGTATCATTATTCACGATAAGCACATAATCTGTTCCACGTTTCAAAGCTTCTTTCATGCCGATATTGTATCCTCCGGAAAATCCGGTGTTGATTTCAGAGCGGATTAATGTTGTGTTTTTGAGATTTTCAGGTAGTTTATAAATATCTTTGGAGCCGTTATCGATGACAATAGTCTCGAGAGTGAAATCGGGAGTTTTGACATGTTTGAGTGAGTGCAGAAAATCTGTTGTATCCTTTGCGGTATTGTAATTTACCGTAACAATTCCGACTTTTTTCATAGGTAGAATCTATTATAGAATTATTTACAAAGAATTCAAAATGGGAGTTCTTTTGACCTCTCTCTTGACAAAAGATTGCTCCAGTCAGCATACTAAAATTATGAAAGTTTTTAATCCTCTTAAAAATAAAATAGTTTTTTCATTTATAGCGGCCTTGATTGTTTCGTTTTACATTTATTTTGTTTTACGAGCCGGCCAATTGTTTCCCGTTCCATTTTCCATAAATGGCATGTCTGATAATACCTCCCTGATTGCTTTATATGTAAATATTATTTTTGTTTGGTTTGTCTTTTTTTTCTTTTATATTTGTTTGAGTATTTATGAAATTTTTGCAAATTATGGCAAAAATTTGGTATCCACGCAATAGTACTTGTATAATACTAGAATAGTCTATGGCCCAAACGGATTTATCAATTATTATCCTCTCGTACAATACCAAACAGATTACCCTGGAAGCGATTGAGTCTGTTGAGAAAAATTATCCCAAAGAAGTTGCGGATGGGAAGTTTGAGGTAATTGTTTGTGACAACGCTTCAACTGACGGTTCGCTCGTTGCATTTAAAGAATATAAGAAAAAAACAAAGATAAATATATTTCATGTCGTTGATAACGGCGGTAACATTGGATTTGCTGCTGGCAACAATAAGGGTGTGCCGTATGCGAAAGGACGATATGTTTTATTTCTCAATCCCGATACAATTGTCTATCAAAAGACGCTGACACGTATGCTTGCGTTTATGGATGCGCATCCTGACGTGGGAACAGCGTCATGCAAATTGATCAATAATGACGGCGCGTTGGACTTCAATTGTCATCGTGGTTTTCCGACTCCCTGGAATTCTTTTACCTATTTTTCCGGTTTGCAACGGCTTTTTCCGCATAGTAAATTATTTGCCGGTTATACGCAGGGATGGAAAGATTTGAAGACTACTCATGAAGTGGACGCGATTGAGGGAGCTTTTATGATCATGCCTTTTGAAGTTGGCAAAAAAGCCGGCTGGTGGGATGAGGATTATTTTTTTTATGGTGAGGATATACAATTTTGTTATGACATCAGAAAATTGGGCTACAAAATTTTTTACTTGGGAGATGTAAGTATTATGCATATTGGCGGTGCAGCATCGGGGATCAAAAAGAAATCACAAAATATTACGACTGCCAATGTTGAGATAAAACGTAAATTGCAACAGGCGCGTTTTGAGGCAATGAAAATTTTTTACCGGAAAAACTATGAGAAATCCTATCCAACACTTGTGAAATGGATTATGTTTGCAGGAATTAATTATATGGAGAAGAAGACGATGGCGGGGTTAAAAGTACCAAACAATTAGTCATTCTGGTCTGTTCCTTTTGAAATCTGAACAGCCTTTTACTTCTTTCCAGGAGGTTTCTGTCCTGGAGGAGCTCCCTCTGGCGTAGGCCCCTGTCCCGGTTCTCGTTTTGGTAGGTCAGGCATAGGCTTTTTTTCCTCGCCATTACCTCCATTTCCACCGTTATCGTCTCCTTCACCATTTCCTCTACCGTTGGCAAATAAGACTCTTTGTTGAGGAAGACTTCTGTTAATGATAGTTACTTCCCTTTGTGATCCTGAGGCGTTCAGTTGTTGTGGATTGAGTAATGCTGCTAAGGTATCAGTAGCTCTTTGTCTTGCCAATTCACCCATGCTAGCTATGACAGATGAACTAATCTTTGCCACTGGTTGTCCTCGATCCTTAAGCTTAGAAACTTTTAGTAGTTCTCCCATAACAATACTACCGTAACATACGAGTTGTTAGTTGTCAAATATAGACAACAATATAAGAATAATTCAGAATGGAACAGAAGTTATCATACGACTATTAGTGTCGGAAAGTAGAAAATTATTATCTGTTTAAGCTTCCTTCAACCAGGGGAATTTAGAAAAATCTACTTCGTTTCCAAATTTTTCTTTCAATGTCTGATACTGCATATCTTTTTCACTTACTACGGGATTCTCGATTGGCCAGCCGCCGAATTGTTTGGTCAGCATTGGATCCTGCCAACTCACCGCAGGCGTTGACTTGCCTTCAAAATAATCGGTAATGAGATAGAGATATTCAGAATCAGTTTTGCCCACATTAGCAAAAGAGTTTCCCATGCCTTTTGGCAGATAGACTGTTTTCCTATTATTTTCTCCAAGCATTATTTTCACCGTTTTACCAAAAGTCGGTGAGTCAATGCGTAAATCAACAATCACTGACATGACTTCACCTTTCACAACATAAATAAGTTTTTCCCAAGGCTCTGAATGAAATCCGCGGATGACTTTCGGATGGGATTGGGAGTGATTCCATTGGGTAATAGTAATTTTTTTGGCCAGTACTTTCTCCAGATCACGCAGCTCTACTGCTTCTCTGAAAAAACCACGATCATCACTGAAGGTTTCCCTCTCATAAATTAGAAGACCTGGAATTTCTGTAGTCTGAATCATTTTTGGCCAGTCGGGATTATCAGGTTCGAGAGCTAATTGATACAGTTTATCCATAGAAAGATTATAACATTTCCGTGTATTTAATTGACAAAGAATTTTGCAACGTGTAAGATAAACTGACCCTATCTATGAAAATGCTCGTCACTGGAGGAGCAGGCTTTATCGGCTCCCATTTTATTCTCTATTGGATGCAAAATTATCCCGAAGACAAAATCGTTAATATCGATAAATTAACCTATGCTGCCAATATCGTGAATCTCGAAGGTGTGCAAGAAAATTCAAATTATTCTTTTGTCTGCGGAGATATTTGCAATCCGGGGATCGTTGATGAAGTGATGCGAGGGATTGATGTTGTTGTTCATTTTGCTGCTGAGACACATGTTGACCGATCCATTATGGATCCCCTTCCGTTTATTCACACCAATGTTGTTGGCACTTATACCCTTCTTGAAGCTGCAAAAAAGCACAATGTAAAGCATTTTCATCACGTTTCAACTGATGAGGTTTTTGGAAGTCTTGATCTCCATGACCCTGCGCAATTTACCGAAGAAACGCGGTATGAGCCCTCGAGTCCCTATTCCGCGACAAAAGCGGGGTCGGATCATCTGGTCCGCGCTTATCAGCGGACATACGGTTTGCCTGTAACGATTAGTAATTGCAGCAACAACTACGGTCCTGCAATGTATCCGGAGAAATTAATTCCTATTGCTATCACAAATTTACTTGAAGGAAAAAAGGTTCCGATTCATGGTGATGGAAAAAACGTTCGTGATTGGCTCTATGTAGAAGATCATGTTCGGGCCATTGAAGCAATTCTTAAAAAAGGAAAAGTAGGCGAGACGTATCTGGTTGGCGGGATGAATAAAGGTATTTCCAATTATGAAGTTGTCAAACAAATTCTTACAATAATGGGGAAGACAGAAGATGACTTGAAATTCGTGAAAGATCGTCCCGGTAATGACCGAAAATATGATATTGATTGGTCCAAAATTCATAAAGAATTGGGATGGAAACCATTGCATGATATCGATGTTTGGCTTGAGCGGACAATCCATTGGTACGATGAGAACAGAAGCTGGTGGGAAAAAATAAAAGCAGAAGATTACAATGATATTCTCCGCAATAATTTGGGAGGAGATACGGATCAACTTTGAGTTTGAGCAACTTATCAATGAAGATACTCTCCACAAAAACTGTCTATATATCAAAATATTTTAAGATAGCCCAAAAAGTTGTTGAAAATAATGGGAAAAAATTCACAAAAGATTTTATTGAAAAAAGTCCTGTTGTTCTCATAATTCCTTATACAGAAAAAGATGAGGTTTATATTGAGTCGCAGTTCCGAAGCGCATTAGGAAAAAAAGTGCTTGAGTTAGTTGCGGGCAACATGGAAGCAAATGAAGATCCTTTAGAAGCAGCTAAACGTGAATTACTTGAAGAAGCCGGTTTGACTGCCAAAAAATGGAAAAAACTCCATGTGTGGAATTTATCAGCAAATATCACTGCCGTGATTCATTTGTTTGCCGCTACTGATTTGGAAATCGGTGAGCAAAACCTTGATTTCGATGAAGAAATAGAGATAATGAAAATGCCGATTAAAAAAGCTCTAGAAAAGATTGAGAATGGAGAGATAATAATTTCTTCTCAAATAGCTGCGCTACTTTTGTTTGATCGGCTGAGAAAGGAAGGGAAATTATAAAATGAAAATTTTTACCATTGGTGGATCGGGATTAGTTGGGACGCGCATTGCTGAATTGTTGGAAGATAAGTATGTAATTGATGATCTGAGTTTGACAAATGGCGTTGATATTACCGACCCTTCAAGTCTGGATGTCATCAAAAATGATACAGAGCATGAGGTTGTTTTGCATTTAGCTGCCAAGGCAGATGTTGAAGGATGCGAAAAAGATAAGCCAGAAGGAGTTGAGGGAGCGGCATATAAGATCAACGTTGGTGGCACAAAAAATGTCGTTGACGCATGCATTGCCGGAAATAAAAGATTACTCTATATCTCAACGGATTTTATCTTTGATGGCACCAAAGAGCCCCCATACAAATATAAAGAAGAAGATACGCCCAATCCGGTAAATTGGTATGCGATGACAAAATATAAAGGTGAAGAAGTTATCCAAAATTCTTCTGTTTCATTTGTAATTCTGAGGATTGCCTATCCTTTCCGCAGAGACGAGTTTGCGTTAAAAAAAGATTTTGTCCATGCAATTATGGGAAGACTTGCCAATAATCAACCGATTACTGCGGTGACGGATCATCTTATGACACCAACATATATTGATGATATTGCCTATGCTATTGACGCGGTGATTGCACAGAAAGCAACAGGAATTTATCATGTTGTCGGCAGTCAAAGTCTTACGCCATATGATGCGTTTATGTTGATTGCAAAGCGGTTTGGTTACGACAAAAATTTGATCAGCAAAACTACACGGGAAGATTTTTTTCAAGGCAAAGCACCCCGCCCCTTTAATCTTTCAATCAGTAATGATAAAATAACTCAATTGGGTGTAAATATGAGAACATTTGAAGATGGTTTAGGTGAAATAACGCAGGAATAAATTATGACAATAACATTTGTAGGACATGGTTATGTAGGATTGGTTACAGCAGCTGTATTTGCAGATTTGGGTAATACGGTTTGGGTCATTGGCCACACTCCTGAGAAAATCAATAATCTCAAAAAAGGTATAATTCCTATTTACGAGCCGGGTCTTGAAGAGATTGTTAAGAAGAATGTTGATGCAGGGAGACTTCTTTTCACAATGGATTATGAGCCTGCTATTCCACAATCAGATGCTATTTTTGTTGCTGTTGGCACACCGCCAAAGTCAAATGGAGAAGCAAATCTTTCTGTAGTACTTGACGTTGCAGAGGAGATTGGTAAATATCTTGATGGGTATTCAGTTGTTGCTACCAAGAGTACCGTTCCTGTTGCGACCAACGTAAAAGTAATAGATATTATTAATCAAGTAAAACCTGAAAGCGCAAAGTTTGATTACGCTTCTGTTCCTGAATTTTTACGCGAAGGACAAGCACTTTCCGACACATTCTATCCAGACAGAGTGGTTCTTGGAGTGGATTCAAAGAGAGCATCAGATTTGCTCGTTGAGCTTCATAAGCCAATTCTTGAAAATGACAAAGTTTTGAATGGTACTAAACTTATTATTACCAATATTCCAACTGCTGAAATGATTAAGTATGCTTCAAATGCTTTTCTAGCTACAAAGATTTCATATGCCAATGCTATCGCTCACGTTTCCGAACTTGCTGGCGCAAATGGGTTGGATGTGCTTGAAGGAATGGGGTTAGATAAACGTATTGGAAATTTGTTCTTGCAACCAGGAGCGGGCTACGGTGGTAGTTGTTTCCCCAAAGATGTTCGCGCGCTTATTGAAATTGCAAGAGAGTATGGCTATGATTTTCGTTTGCTTAAAGATGTTGAGGAGATTAATCGCGAAATGATGTATGCGATTGTCAAAAAGGCAAAAAAACTTTTTAATCAAACCTTAAGAAAAAAGACGGTTGCGGTTTTGGGATTAGCTTTTAAGCCAAAAACAGATGATATGCGGGATGCACCTGCGATTACTATCATACGGGATTTGTTGGAAGAAGGGGTTACTGTCAAAGCGTATGACCCTATCGCAATGGAAAATGCAAAACGCATTTTTGTGAAAGAAAAAGAGCTTACTTTTGTTAAGGATTCATATGAGGCAGTGAAAGGTACAGATCTTTGTATTATCGTAACAGATTGGAATGAATTTAAAGAATTGGATCTTGCGAAAGTAAAGAAGCTCATGAAATCTCCCAATCTTATTGACGGCCGCAATATATACAGCCCGGAAAAAGCAAAAGAGCTGGGTTTTGCATATATTGGGGTTGGCAGAAAATGAAAAAAGTGCTCATTACCGGTGTCACCGGGTTTGTCGGGAAACATCTTGCTCTCCATCTCCTCTCACAAAAGTCTTATGAGGTTATCGGAACCTACCGATCCGAGTCAAGTTTGGCATCAGTTGGAGATGTAAAAGATCAGATGCAGCTAAAAAAAGTAGACTTAAATGAAGCAGATGCGGTTGAATCACTGTTGCTTTCGATAAAACCCGACGTTATTTTTCATTTGGCAGCACAAGCTTCTTCTTCAAAAAGTTTTGCTATTCCCGTTGAGACTTTGACCAATAATATCATTTCAGAGTTTTCGATTCTTGATGTACTGCGAAAACACAACCTCCAAAATACGAGAGTTATCATTGTCTCCACAGGGGAAATCTATGGCGCTGTCACACCCTCAGACATTCCGGTTGATGAAGATACTCCGCTACGTCCGGCAACACCTTACGCTGTATCCAAACTCTCCCAGGATTTTTTAGGTCTGCAATCCTACCTTGCTTACAAGCTTGATATTGTCCGGCTGCGGCCTTTCAATCATATCGGCCCGGGACAGCGGGAAGGATTTGTCGTTGCGGATTTTGCCAAACAAATTGCTGAGATAGAAGCAGGCAAAAAAGAACCTGAGATTTCTGTGGGAAATTTGGATGCAAAAAGAGATTTTACCGACGTTCAGGATATGGTACGAGCATATGAACTTGCCATACAAAAAGGTAAAGCAGGGGAAGTTTACAATATCGGTTCAGGTAAATCGCGTAAGATTAAGGATATTCTTGATACCTTATTGTCGTTCTCCTCAAAAAAGATTACTGTTACTGTCGATCCTGAAAAATTCCGTCCCATTGATGTGCCGGAAATTTATTGCGATTGCAGTAAGTTTCATTCGGTAACAGAATGGGAACCGTCTATACCTTTTGAAAAAACTTTGCAAGATATACTAGACTATTGGCGAAAGATAGTATAGAATGAGTTAATTATTGCCTATGCAAAAACATGCACTTATCACCGGAATCACCGGACAAGATGGTTCATACCTCGCAGAATTTCTTCTTAAAAAAGGATATAAGGTTTACGGAACGGTAAGAAGATTAAGTACTCCCAACATGGAGAATATCCGTCATCTTCAGGATGATGTTGAACTTCTTTCAGCAGACCTTCTCGATCAAACCTCTCTTTCTGAAGCAATTGTACAATCCAAACCTGATGAGGTATATAATCTTGCGGCGCAGTCTTTTGTCAAGGCATCATTTGATCAGCCCGTGTTGACAGGCGAATTTACCGCGCTTGGTGTAACTCGTGTACTTGAGGCAATCAGAAATGTTAATCCCAAAATAAAATTTTATCAGGCATCCAGTTCTGAAATGTTTGGAAAAGTTGTCGAGACGCCCCAAAAAGAAACGACCAGGTTTCATCCGAGAAGTCCTTACGGCGTTGCATGCAACGGAATATTATTTAATCATGAGTCACCACGACGAGGTATTGAATTTGTAACAAGAAAAATTTCTCATGCAGTTGCCCGGATCAAATTAGGTACGCAAAAGAAGTTGGTACTGGGTAATCTTGATGCCAAAAGAGACTGGGGATATGCAGGAGACTATGTCGAAGCGATGTGGCTTATATTGCAACAAGATAAGCCGGAAGATTATGTTGTCGCGACGGGCGAAACTCATTCTGTTCGAGAATTTGTTAAACTTGCATTTGCTCAAGCAGGAATTGAAGATTGGCAAAAATATGTCATTGCAGATGATCCCAAGCACCTTCGCCCGGCAGAAGTTGATTACTTAATTGGTGATTTCAATAAAGCGAAAAAAGATCTTGCTTGGGAGCCAAAGACAAGTTTCAAAGCCTTGGTTGCAATGATGGTGGATTCAGACCTCAAGCGGGAAAAGAAGCAATAATCTTATCTTCACTCTTCCAATAGGCTCTCTTCTTTAGTATCATACGAATATGGCAAAAGTAATTGTGACCGGCGGCGCGGGCTTTATTGGTTCTCATTTGTGTGAAGTATTACTAGGAATGGAACATGATGTAGTCTGTATTGATAATTTGTTGACGGGAGCGGATGCCAACATTGTACATCTTCATGGTAATCCGCATTTCCAATTTATCAAACATGACATCATAAATCCTCTTCCAAATGATCTTGGTGCAGATATTATTTTTCATTTAGCATCTCCTGCCTCACCAAACCACCACAGCAGCATTAGTTACCATAAATTGCCCATGGAAACTATGTTGGCAAATACGAGTGGGACATTGAATCTTCTGAAATTTGCAGATTCGCAAAAAGCACAATTTCTCTTTACTTCTACATCTGAAGTGTATGGTGATCCACTCGAGCATCCTCAGAAGGAAACATACCGGGGAAATGTCTCAACAATAGGCCCTAGGTCAGTGTATGATGAGGCAAAAAGATTTGGTGAAACTTTGATTTCATACTTTTGGCGTGAAAAGGGTCTCAATGCTCGAATTGTGCGTATTTTTAATACCTATGGCCCACGGATGAGTAGGGAAGATATGCGGATGATTAGTATTTTTATCAATCAAGCGTTGATGGGTAAGCCAATTACAATTTATGGTGACGGGAAACAAACAAGGTCTTTATGTTATGTCTCAGACACCGTTGATGGATTGATAAAAATGATGTTTGCGGATAACACGCAAAAAGAAGTTGTTAATATTGGCTCACCTGACGAACATACCGTTTTAGAATACGCAGAGAAGGTAAAACAATTAACGAATAGCAACAGCGAAATTATTTTTAGCGAACAACGACCGGAGGATGATCCGACAAGAAGAAAAGCAGATATTACTAAAGCAAAGCATCTGCTTGGTTGGGAACCCAAAGTGTTATTAGATGATGGTCTTAATAAAATGATTGAGTTTTATAGAAATACATAACAATACATCTATGAAAATAGTTATTATTATCCCTACTTATAACGAGCGGTCGAACATTGAAAAAATGATTCCTCTTTTGGAAAAAGATATTTTCCCCAAAATTGTTAACCACAAACTTTTTATTCTCATTGTAGACGACAAGTCACCCGATGGTACTGGCGACGCAGTCAAAGAATCTCAGAAGAAATGGGATACTATTGAACTTTTAACTGGTGAAAAAAACGGTCTTGGTGCAGCATACGTGCGAGGTATGCACTATGCTATGGATAAGATGGATGCGGATGCCGTGATGGAATTTGACTCAGATTTTCAACATGATCCTCATGATATTCCGCGGTTAATTAAAGCAATGGATGAAGGAGCAGATTACGTTATCGGAAGCAGGTACATTCCCGGAGGTTCAATACCAAAAGGATGGGGAATTGATCGGAAATTTTTGAGTGTTTTTGGGAGTCTTTTTATTCGTATGGTTTGGTTGAATTTTTCAATCCATGATATGACATCGGGATTCAAGCTTACCAAAACTGCTTTTCTAAAACGAATTGATCTTGATCATCTTTTTTCTCAAAATTTTTCTTATAAAGTGCAGATCCTTCACGATATTGTTAAATTGAAAGCAAAAGTAAAAGAAGTATCTATCGTTTTTTATGAACGTGAAAAAGGGAAAAGTAAAATTAATATCCAAGATCAGTTCGAATCGTTTTATGTCGTTTTGCGTTTGGCACTGCATGATCGCAAACGGTTTATCCAATTTTTACTTGTTGGAGGAACAGGGTTTATTTTGCAATTCATAACAGTGTATGTTGTTATTCTTTTTGGGATAAAACAATTTCTTGCGGCAATGCTTGGAGGCGAAATCGCAATTCTTTGGAACTTTTTTGCTAATAACACATGGACTTTTAAAGACACAAAATCTATTAAAGAGCAGGGGAGTTGGTTCAGACGGTTAATCAAATTTAATATTGCATCTCTTGCATCAATAGCTATTCAAGGAATTGTCGTCTACATTGCAGTTAAGTTATTGGGAGAGAAATTGAGGATATTTGATTTATCTGTCCACACCTCAATTGCGATACTCTTCCCGACGATTATCTTATTTGTGATACCGTTAAATTATGTTATTTATAATAGGTTCATATGGAAAACCCACCATCTGAAGAAAAATGTTTAAGTCCTAATTTCTAATATCCAAAGAAATTTTATTATGAGAAATAAAATTTTTATTACTTTACTTATCCTGATCCTTCTTCTTGCTGCATTCATGCGCTTATATAGGATCTCAGACTACTTGACATTTCTGGGAGATGAAGGCCGGGATACGCTTGTTGCGTTGGGCATTGTGCAAGGACATTTTACTTTGTTAGGTCCGCGCGCGTCTGCCGGGGATTTTTTTACCGGGCCCATTTATTACTATATGATGGCGCCATTTCTCTGGCTTTTTCGTTTTGATCCGGTTGGTCCGGCAGTGATGGTAGCGTTATTGGGAATCGCGACGGTCTGGCTTATCTATCATGTTGGTCGTGAATTCTTTGATAAAAAAACAGGACTTATAGCGGCCGCACTCTATGCAGTTTCTCCTTTGGTTATTACCTATTCTCATTCATCATGGAATCCCAATGTTGTTCCGTTTTTTTCCCTTTTGACAATATATCTTTTGTATAAAGCTGTTACCACTATCCACTCCTGGAAATATTATCTGCTTGTCGGTTTGCTTTTGGGCATTTGTATCCAGCTTCATTATATTTCGACATTTCTTGCAGTAATTGTCGCGGTTTCACTACTGCTTATGCAGTGGTTTCTCAATACTAAGATTAAAATATTCCCGTTAATTACCTATTACTTAGAGATATTTTTTGGTTTTATTATCGGCTATTCTCCTTTTCTCGCATTTGAAGCACGGCATGGATTTCCTAACACAAGAACAATCTTCAAATTTATTACAACAGATACAACGCAAAAAGGATATGAGACATACCATGCTTTTTATCAACCAATTGCTGATGTCTTTTTTCGTTTGTTTGGCAGGCTTGTTTTTCATTATCCATCCTCTGATCTTTATCACTTATATTCTTTACTACAACTTCAGTTTTTTGGTTTGATTGTGGTACTTTTTGCGATAGCTGCAATTGCTGTTTTGTTTGTTAATAAAAATAAATTTGTCGTAATTCTTCTTTCAGTCTGGCTTGTATTGGGAGTTTTGTTGTTTGGACTTTATAAAAAACCGATCTATGATTATTATTTGGTTTTCATGTTCCCTTTGCCTTTTCTTTTGATAGCCAATCTCATTAGTCGAGTATCAGAATTGCAAAGAGGTAAGGTTCTTTATGGATTGGTTTTGGGAGGTCTTATTTTTATCGGCCTTTTCGGCTACAATCTTTTCTATCAGCCGTTTCAGTATGAGCCAAATAGACAAAAAAATCAGACTGAAGAAATTTCAAAATTTGTCATTGCCCAATCTAACAATAAGCCATTTAACTTCGCGTTATTATCAGCAGGAAGAGGCAACTCAGATTATGCGTACGTTTATTACCTGACGATTTTGGGTCATATGCCGGTCACGATTGATAACTCCATCAATGATCCTCAGAGGAAATCAGTGATGGATCAGCTTTTGATAGTCTGTGAAGATATAAATTGCAAACCTCTGGGTGATCCTTTGTGGGAAGTCGCGGGTTTTGGTCAGGCTGCAGTGTGGAAGAGTTGGAATATATCCGTTGTGAAAGTCTACAAACTTGTCCACGTGCAGACACACACAATTGCGAGATAGTTGAAACCTCTTATTGAGTAAAGTTAAATGAGTTGATTATTTTTTGGAAAAGGTCGCTGTTATAATTTGCCACGTCATTTGTCAGCGACACAAAAGCGATATCATACATGAGATCATTTTTGTGGATAAGATAATGGGTTTCATACCGTGTATACGGTAAGCCTGATTTGGTAAATTCATAGTTGACTGTATCATATCCTTGGATGGACATATTTGTTATTTTTGTCGTAATATTTTTTGTTTGTCCGTTTTCAAGCACAAGACCTGGCTCTGCATTAAATAGTTGATTAAAAGCAGATTCATTAAAAGTTGAGATAGTAACTGTCATCCATGTTCCTCCTGAAATAGTTCCCGTGTAATTATTATAAAACGTTACTGATTTATCATTCCATTGATAAACTGTCCATGCTTGCGGATATTGCAGAGAAAATTTATAAACAGCATTTGCGTATTGTTTCATTTGTTGGGAAGCAAAATAGTTATCTTGTTGTTGTTTGATAAATGACAGGAGTGGTTGGTATTCTTTAACAAGTAGAACAGCAATAAGCATATAGTTAATAACGCCAAACGCGATAATTGTGATAAAAACCATATGTGTTTTTTGATTTGTTTTCAGATCAGGTTCTTCAAGCGTTGCTTTTAGGTTGAATTTCCTCTGAAAAAGAAAAGCAAGAAATGTGCCGCTTGCGATTGTGACAAAACAACTTATTGCAAAACCCAAATAGAAAAACGTTAAGACAACTTTTATAGTAAAGAGAATACAAAGAAGAAATAAAACGCTAAAAAAGATCATGTCATAAGCAAAAAAAGTACTAAAGTGTTTTCTACTGCGCACCAGAGCTTGTTGGAAAGGTAAATGGTCAAGAAGGACATAAAAATAGGTTTGATACATAATAATAGTCAGAACAAAAAATTCGATAAGGACGAGTGAGCCAAGAAAGACAATAATAAACCAAAAGACGATTGAGCCACTCCAAGAGATCTGCAATACGGTAAAAATGTCGCTTATAAAGACTGAAATAATAAAAAAAGCAAGGATTGATTCCAACATGATTGCTGACTCGGTTATAATGGGCAAACTAAAATAATAGTAATGACGAAAGATAGCCAAAAAGCTTTTCCAAATTGATACCCTATCACCATTTAACTGTCTGTCTATGCAATAGTACAATGCAGATACACAAAAAATATCAAAGAGCAAAATTGGAATCAGCCCGATAAGAAAGGTAATTATGGAAGTCTCAAACCAATTAAGTAAAAGAATGGTCGTTGGAAAAGTAAGCGTAAAGACGATAAAGATTTCTGAATAGCAGGTGATAAGAATTTTGATCGTATCTCTAAAGAAGGAAACTAGTGCTTCAAGTATGGATATTTTTGCGAGAGATTTCCCTAAATTTATGATGAGATTTAAGAAACTGGAAAAAGTATTCGATTTGATGCCTACTAAATATATTTTTTTTCCATTTTTGAAGATAAATTCTTTTGCGGTATTTATGTAGTAATTTATATCATCAATAAATTTACCCGTGCGGATACGATAGTCGTAATAGTCCAGGTACGTGCCAAGAACGTTGTCAATTGCTTTGAAGAACTTTTTCATGCACATCTATTGTTTCATCAAAGCAAAATGAGTGTCAAGTTTTATGAAGGTTTAGGGTAGAGGGTTTAGCGTTTAGCTTCCAAGAAAACCAAGAAAACCCCGCGGGTGCAGGGTTTTCTTCTCCAAACAATTGCTGTTTGAAGCTGTGTTCCTTGAAACAAGCGCTTCAAGGAGAATGTACAAAACTACTTTGAACCAATCTTGTACATACCGGTACTACAAACTGGGCACTTAGCCTTAAGAGCTGGTTTGCCGTTCTTCATAGTAACTTGTTCTGGATTGTCGACGTCTCTTTTTGCGCGACATTTTACACAATACATTGATGCCATAGTTGCTCACCCCCTTTCGGAAAAAACTCATAATTCGATTTTTTTAATGAACAAAGAAAAGTCGAATCAAGAGTTCTGCAAAAACAATGGCTCCTGTTAACAGAGCTGTTTTCATAAGATCAGTTGCCAAATAGCCGTATTCGTTTGTGGAAATCGTAATTGATTGGATCGATTGTTTTGCTTTTTCAGGAGCAGTATGTATTTTGTCCATTGCCGTCGGAAGCGAAAATGTTTCTATTTTCTCTGTCTCCTGCTCTGTCCGGGGAGTCTGTTTCTTGGACGATGATACTACTGATGGTGCCGGTTCTTGTACCACTTGTCTCTTGTTATCGAGCAAAATTTTCTCTTTCCGAGTTTTTCTCTTTTTAGGCATGAATGAGCCTAGGTTACACTATTGACTTGATGCCTGTCAAGAGGTTAATATGGATTTAACTAAAACTCCAAGGCTAAAAATGAAGAGTTTTTGTCAAAAAATGCTGCTATGATAGTCTATTTTTTTATCTTTCTCATTATTGTCTGGCTCGCGGGTCTCACTTTTTACTGGTATCGTTTGAAGAAAAATTACTTGCTTTTGACGCAAGGACGGCATACCACCTTAGATGAAGTGCTGAGCAATTTGGTTCATGGTGAACAAAAATTAAAAGAGGATATTGCAAAGTTAGGAAAGCTTTGTGATAGAATAGAAAAAGACGAGAAATACCATTTCCAAAAAATCGGTCTTCTGCGATTTAACCCATTCAAAGATACCGGAGGCGATCAAAGTTTTATTTTGGCTCTCGTTGATGCATACGACACAGGGATCATCATTACGGCGCTCTATTCTCGTTCAGGGACTAGATGGTATACCAAACGAGTCGTAAAGGGGAAAAGTACCGAGCATGAGTTATCTGAGGAAGAAAAAAAAGCTCTGCATATGGCAGCCGAATTAAAATAATGCATGAATAAGAATATACTTATACTGCTCTCAATCATTGTTTTTCTCCTTTCTGCCGGAGTGTCTTATTTTACCTTCTCCAAACAAACAAATGCGCAGCAACAGGCTGGTAATATAAATCCTGCAAGCCTTGGTAAAGTAAATAATGATTACGAAGCACTTACCTTTGATCCCAATGCGCCCAAAACAGAATCGTGTCCGCTTAACGGTGTGAAATACGGAAAAGATCAGGAAGCCTGGTGGAAGACTCATGAGCCAATGGGAGTGATGATAGAAAATAGTCAACCTGCGCGTCCTCAATCCGGTATTAATGCAGCTGACGCGACCTATGAAGCGGTAGCTGAGGGTGGGATTACTCGAACCTTAAATATTTTTTACTGCCAGGATGCAGGAATCATTGGGCCGGTTAGATCTGCTAGGACCTATTTCCTGGATTGGGTTTCAGAATATGGCAATAACCCGCTCTATGCGCACGTAGGAGGCGCGAATACGTCTGGCCCTGCAAATGCTCTTGGTCAGATCAATGATTATGGCTGGGGTAACTATAATGATATGAATCAATTTGCAATTGGTTTCCCTGTTTATTATCGTGACGAGACCCGACTGGGGCACGAAGCGGCGACAGAACACACCATGTATTCTGTTACGACCAAGTTGTGGGCAGTTGGGAAATCACGAGGAATTACCAATGTCGATAAAGACGGCAAGTCTTGGGACAGCAACTTTGTTCCCTACAAATTTGAAGACGTCCCAGCTGCCAGCGAAAGAACATCGAGTCAAATTATTACAATTCCCTGGTCGGGTCCTGATTATGCTGTGGCTTGGACATATAATCCGAAAGTTAATTTATATTACCGGGAAAACGGTGGAGAGAAGCATATTGATCGTAATACGCATAAACAACTTTCGGCAACAAACGTTATCGTCCTATTCCAGACCGAGCAGAATGCAAATGATGGATATGATCAAGGTGCCCATCAATTATTTGGAACGACGGGTTCAGGTAACGCACTAATATTTAAAAACGGAAAAGAAATTAAGGCCACATGGAAGAAAACAGACCGCACAAGCAGAACAACTCTGACAGATGCCAGTGGCAGTGAAATTACGTTTACTGCAGGTAAATTATGGTTTGAAATCCTTGGCACCGGCTCGGAAGTTGCTGTTAAGTAATGGTTAAATTCGGAAATTATCTCCTATTCAAATTGAGTAAAAAAATGCTATAATTAGTTCATCTTGCCCATTGTCACCAGGTATGTTCTCTGATCTTATTACATCAAAAACTCGAGTCAAATTGCTTAACCTATTTTTAACTTCTCCTCATGATATGTATCATGTCCGCGAATGTGTGAGACGGATCGAAGAGGAGATTAATGCCGTTCGCCGCGAACTTATCTCACTTGAAAAAAAAGGCGTGTTGCGTCGTGAACAACGTGCCAACCGCGTTTATTACTCACTGTTAAAAGAATATCCTTTCTATTTTGACCTTCTGAAAATCGGTGCCAAGACTATTGGTTTGGGACAGCAAATTCTTGAGAACCGACCCAAACTCGGAAAAATCAAATTCGCTATGTTCTCAGGCAAATTTGTCAGAAGAATAAAGGAAAATCCCGAAGACGTTGATCTGATTGTTGTAGGAACGATTGTTTTGCCTGAGCTTTCAATTCTTGTCCGCAATGAAGAAATGCGTCTGGGAACTGAAATAAATTATACTGCGATGACTGAAGAAGAATTCAAATTCCGCAAACAGCGAAACGATCCCTTCCTTGTTGGAATACTTTCCGGTTCCCGTGTGATGATTATAGGCGATGAGGAGGGGCTCTTGGGGTGAAGAACCATTCACGGGTTGCACTTTTTTTTGTTGGACTACTGACACTTCTTGCAGTTACTATTAACGCTGCTGCTCCGGCGACACTTAATTTTGCTCTTCCAAGCCCGGCTACCTTAAAGCCTGTCCCTGTTCATTATTCTTATCCGGGTATCCCGGCTTTAGAGAAAATACGTGATGTAGCTTTCCGGTTGGGGTTAGACTTACAGGGGGGTAGTACTGTTACGTTTCGGGCGGATATGAAAGATATACCTCAATCCGAGCGTGATGATGCACTGAATTCTGCAAAAGCTGTTATCGAAAAAAGAATTAATTATTTTGGTGTTTCAGAGCCGGTCGTGCAGACAGAGAAATTAAATAACGATTACCGGATACTTGTTGAGATTCCCGGGGTGACAGATGTCAATCAAGCTGTGTCACTTGTGGGTAAAACAGCGAAGTTAACCTTTTGGGAAGGTTCAGGGACGCTTTTGGCAAGTCAATCAGCACAAATAGCAACACAGTCGGCAATGCAGGATCTCACAGCCGGCCGTCCGGTTGGTGTCACGCAGACGGTTGGCGCGAATCCGAAAAAAACCGATCTCACCGGAAGCGATCTCAAAAACGCTGCTGTTACTTTCAATACCAATAGCGGTCTACCGCAAGTACAGCTGACTTTCACATCAGTTGGAGCAAAAAAATTTGCAGACATTACTGCGCGTAATGTCGGCAAAATTGTGGCTATAGCCCTTGACCAACAAGTCATTGAAGCACCCAGAGTCCAGCAGCCGATTGTCGGGGGCAATGCAATCATCACCGGTAACTTCACGACTGATACGGCAAATAGTTTGGCAATTCAGCTAAATGCCGGTGCGCTTCCTGTCTCGTTAACTGTTTTACAACAACAGGCAATTGGGGCAACGCTCGGACAGACTTCTTTGCAAGCAAGCCTCATCGCCGGAGTACTCGGATTTCTTGTTATCATTATCTTTATGATTGTGTTATATGGCCGACTTGGTGTTATTGCAAGTACTGCGCTCGTGATATATTCATTATTGGTTATGTCATTGTTTAGACTCATTCCGATTACCTTAACTTTGGCTGGCATTGCAGGATTTATTTTGTCTGTTGGTATTGCTGTGGATGCAAATATTCTTATTTTTGAGCGTATGAAAGAAGAGCTGCGTCGCGGCAGATCAATGGTCGCGGCAATCGATCTTGGATTTTCGCGGGCATGGCCGTCAATCCGTGATTCAAATATCTCAAGTCTTATCACGAGCGGTGTCTTATTTTATTTTGGAACAGGTGTCATCCGGGGTTTTGCCGTGACCTTGGCTTTGGGAATCCTTGTTTCAATGTTCTCGGCAATTTTTGTGACACGAACATTTTTACAAGTGTTTTATAAAAAATAATTATGAATATTGTTGGAAAAAGAAATTGGTATTTTGCGTTTTCATTACTCATTATTATTCCGGGAGTGATCTCGCTCTTGCTGTGGGGACTCAATTTTTCGATTGATTTCACCGGTGGATCTGAAATGACTCTTTCTTATCCGCAAAAAGTGAATCAACAGATAATTAATGGCATCAAAAAGTCATTTGTGGCTGAAAAAATTGAGATTGTCTCCTTGCAATCATCCAATACTCAGGTGGCTGTGCGAACAAAACCAATGGATGATAAGCAGGATGCAAAATTCCTTTTGGGTCTGCAAAAGAACACAGGCAAAGTCAAACAAGAGCAATTCACAACGATCGGTCCGGTCATCGGAAAAGAAATAACCGTCAATGCCTTTAATGCTATTGTCATTGCCTCACTTTTGATTGTTTTATTTATTGCCTGGGCATTCCGTAGTGTTCGTAAACCAATGAGCAGCTGGCGTTTTGGTATCTGCGCAATTATTGCGTTGTTGCATGATGCACTGGTGGTGGTGGGAATATTCTCAATCCTTGGACATTTCTTCGGTGTGGAAGTGGATAGTTTGTTTGTCACTGCACTATTGACTGTTATTGGATTTTCAGTTCATGATACGATTGTGGTTTTTGATAGAATTCGAGAAAATTTGCGACGAAACATTACCTCACCATTCCCGCAAGTGGTAAACGATTCGATTCTTCAGACGTTAGTTAGATCGTTGAATACCTCACTTACCGCGATGCTGGTGCTGTTTACGCTTCTCATTTTTGGTGGCGCAACGATCAAATGGTTTGTTGTCGCGATGCTAATTGGTATCGCGAGTGGAACGTATTCTTCAATTTTTAATGCTTCTCAACTTCTTGTCGTCTGGCAGGAATGGGTTGACAGACGGAATAGAAGAAAGTAGTGTTGTAGTTTAAAAAATAACGTTTATCCCAATTTTTCTTTAACGAGTCTGCTCACCAATGAGCCGTCTGCTTTGCCTTTTACTTTTGGCATGAGGGCTCCCATAACTTTTCCCATGTCAGTGGCGCTGGTTGCACCGGTTGCTGCGACTGCTTCATCAACTAATTTTTTTACTTCTTCTTCAGCCATTTGTTGGGGAAGATAGGATTCGAGTAATTGTAGTTCTTTTGTTTCTTTTTCAGCAAGTTCATCCCTTCCGCCAGCTTTAAATTGTTCGATTGAATCACGTCGTTGTTTGGCTTGTTTTTGTAAAATCTCTTGGACATCTTCTTCAGTTGCTTCATAATTTGATTTGGTCTCATTTATATTTAGATTATTACTATCTCCACCTGCTTCTTTCAATTTATTTTCATATTCTTCTTCATCTTTTTTCATTTCAAAGTTTTTGAGTGAAGATAATATCATTCTAAGTACTGATGTTTTTTCACTATCTCTCGCGAGCATTGACTGTTTCAATTCTTCTTTAAGTTGCAGTTTGTTCATAGTTTGATTATAACATGTTACTCATCGACAATGAATCCTCTGATCTGATGATTCCACATGTTCTTGAAAATACTGTCTTTTTGTTTTAACAACTCATTCGGATTGCCGTCCTCAATGATTTTTCCTGATTCAATGACGATTATTCTATTCATTTTTTTCAGCGTTGATAACCGGTGTGCTATCGCGATAACCGTTCTTCCTTGCATTAGTTTTTCAAGCGACTGTTGGATTGCATGTTCACTCTCGCTATCAAGACTACTTGTCGCTTCATCAAGAATGAGAATTGGTGCGTCTTTCAGAAAGGCGCGGGCAATTGCAATTCGTTGGCGCTGTCCACCAGAAAGTTTTACCCCGCGCTCTCCGACAAGCGTTTCATACTTTTGAGGCAATTTTTCTATAAATGTATCTGCCTGAGCAAGCGCTGCAGCATATTTGATTTGTTCTTGCGTTGCTAGCGGAGTGCCGTAACTGATGTTTTCGTTAATTGTCCGGTGGAAAAGTGACGAATCTTGCGGGACATAGGCGATTGCTCTTCTCAAGCTTTCAAGTGTTACATCACTGGTGTTTTGTCCGTCAATTGTGATATTTCCTTCGTCAATGTCAAAGTGTCTTAAAAGCAATGAGACAAAGGTTGACTTTCCGGCACCGCTTCTCCCAACAAGACCGACTTTTTGACCGCCTTCTATGATAACGGAGAAATTCTGGAAGAGTTTGGTATTCTCGTAACTAAATGAAATATTATTTAAAGCGATTCTTTTTTGAGTAAGTTGCAATGGCAATGCGTGAGGGCTGTCTTTAATTGCATGATCATGTAATATTTCCTCAAGACCTTCTTTGATTTCTCCATAATATCTTGTTGCATTGGACATCTCATGACCGATGAAAAAGAATTGATTTGCCAAGTCTCCAACAATCGCAACGATCATTACAATGACACCGATACTCACAATATGTAACTGGAAAAGATAAACAGATGAAGCAATCATGAGGAACGCAAAAATTGCGATAAAAAAGCCGTTTGCGACAAGTATCCACTCACTAACTGTCCAATGAGCCAGTCCAGTGTTGTATTGTTTTTTAACATACTTTCCGATATATTTTTGTTCGCCTGACAAATGAGCATATTCTTGCACAAGAGAAATATTTGACAGTGAATCGACAAATCTTCCTTTCAATGTTGATATCGCATGTGCTGACTGATATGAATAAGGTTGCAATTTTTTGACGAACCATAGGTTAACGCCTATAAATAATGTTGCCCAAATACCGATAATAGTTCCTAATCGCCAGTCACTCAGTCCTGCAAAAATCGCGTACCAAAAAATAGTAAAGGCGAGCGGCATAAAATCCCAAAGAATCCGGGCCACCAAACTATCTGAACCCTCAACGGCATTGGAGATTTTATTGGTCAGCGATCCGGCAAAACGGCTGTTGAAGTAATCTTTGTTATGCAGCGATAAATATGTATACAATTCTTCATAAATGGTCGTGCGCATTTTCATAAGCCAACGCATTCCGGTGAATCCGCTGAGACGCCACACGCATTGTGAAAGAAGATATACTATCGGAAATATTATGGCCCACTGCCAGAGCGATCCAACATCGATATGTTGAGTTGCGGCAGCATCGGTAAGTTTACTCAACACGAGCACGTTAAGCCGGCTTAACAATGTTGCGACAAAGACAAACGTAAGCGTTGCAATAGCCCATTTTTTGTGCGGTTTGGTGACAAACAAACCAAATAAAAACGGGCTCTTTGAAATTTTTTTCACACCAAAAATAGGTTTTTCTTTCATAATAATAGCTGATAAGAGATATCGCCAAAGTTCTGTAATTTCTGAAGAAAATCAGTGGGTTATGGTTTATTATTTATTCTCATAATACCGGACTTCAAAAAAAGAGAAAGCGGGCAAGTCTTACTCAGCAATTTTTATTATAAAAGAATTTATGAAAAAAGCAAGGTTGCGGTTTTTATGCAGCTATTGGCTGGCTATCTTGTGTCGTTGTTTCAGGTTGTTTTTTCTTTTTAAAAACAAAAATGTCATCAACTGTTCCTTTTTTCTTTGGCAAGTTTGCTTCTAAAACGAATGGTCTTCCGTCATGGTTTACTATAAAGGCATCTTCTTCATCAGGGTTTCCTAATAACTCTCTGTACTGCTCTTCGGTCATCTCTTCAGATGTATCTATTTCTCCTTCAGAGTCACCAAAAGCCGCCATATCTGCTTTGGTAATAGGGTGTGCTCGATATTCTGCCAGTTCTCCTTCAATTGCCTTTTTTCTGTCTGCTTTTGCCTTTTCTATAATTTTTTTGTATTCAACGAGTACATTTTCTCTTCTTCCGGTGAATGCTTCAACAACGCTTACTGCTTGTTCATAATTTACTGCTCCCCAGTTAAAAGGAGCATTCCTAAATTCTTCATCTGATTCAATTTCTTTCCAGTAATCATCTAATTGTTGTGTATCAAAGACTAATGATTGGTCAGCATTTTTTCTAATAATTGCCGTTAGGTCATATTTAGAATTTTGTCGCAATTCAGTTGCAGTGCCATGGTAATCATTAACAAGAGCATAGCCCCCTTCTACCACACGTGAGCTCGGGAAATCTGGAGAAATGGCAGGGTTTAACATAATTAATATATCAACATCTCCAGGATCAAATTCCAGTGCTGAGGCTGTATGTCCTTCTAAACCTGCTCTTCGTACCGCAGCCATAGAATTTTCATCTATATCAGCGTAAACGACTCTGCTTTTAGGAAACACGGGTGAAGGAGAAATATCATCTGCTCCACATGGGTGATAAACAACATCACTTTTTGGATGAACAGTATTGTTGAACAATGAATATTTGGCAACTAAATCTGGCCGTGGTTTTGCCTCTATTGTTTCTGACTCAGAGTCATGCTTAGTTGAAGCGTCTAGAGAATCAGAAGAGGTATGAAAAGATCCCGGTTCTGGTGATTCAGATTCCATGTAAATTTATTATAACAATTTTATACGATCAAGCAAATATTCTCGGGTATTTTTGCTTAGGTCTTCATCAACTTCTTCAAAAAGTTTTTGAAGAATTTCACCGATTTTTGGTCCTGGTTTCATATCCAATTCTTTCATCACGTCCCTACCATTGATTGCCAGATCATTGATGGAAAAAGGAGCGGGTGCCAGTTGTTCTTCAACACGCTGTTTGAACAGTTTGAGCCGCCAGCTCTCTGCCGTTTGTGTTCCGCCGCCGAGTCGGTCGCCGACGCGGAGATCCATCATATCTTTGACATTCTCAACACCAATTCGTCTGATAAATCTCCTCACAGCACTGTCAGTAATATGCTCATCAACTGTGAACATATGCCAGCGGATGAGTTTGGTGACTTTTTCGCGTTGTTTTTTGGAAAAACGCAGCCGGTCGCAAATTTCATACGCCAAACGTGCACCGACAATTTCATGATTATAAAAGATAACAAGGCCATTTTCATCCGCTGACTCAACGCGGGGTTTGCCAACGTCATGAATAAGCGTTGCAAACCGGACAACAGGATCAGTTGACGGACAATGCTTTAACGACAAAACATTATGCGTGAAGACATCATCTTTATGATGCCGGCCCGGACGGGTTTGTGAAACACCAATACCCTCGATAAGCTCAGGCAGAAATTGGTTCAAAAGCCCCGTATTTTTTAACAACATAACGCCTTCGTAAGGATAATCGCTGGCAAGGAGTTTTAGCAACTCTTCCCGGATACGTTCTCCCGCAATTTCTGAAAGAAGCGATGCATCATTGGTAATTGCTTGCAAGGTCTTTTCTTCGATTTCAAATCCATGTTGTGCGGCAAAGCGAATCGCTCGCATCAGCCGCAGTGCATCTTCTTTAAAACGTTCGTTCGGATTGCCAACCGCGCGGATGAGTTTGTTTTGTATATCTTGTTGGCCATTATAAGGGTCGATAAGTTTTGGGTTTGACATGTCTATCGTCTCTAAAAGCTCAATTGCAATTGCATTCATGGTAAAATCACGCCTTGCAAGATCTTCTTCAATCGTTTTGCCCCATTTGACCTCAGTCGGATGACGTCTGTCATCATAACCCCTCTCTGTTCGGAATGTCGTTACCTCAACAACTCCGGAATGTTCTGTCTCTTTTAATTCTTCAACAGGAATGCCAACAGTCCCAAAAGCATTATCATAGAAAGCATCGGAAAAAAGTTTAAGCATATCCTCAGGAGTTGCGTCAGTTGTCATATCCCAATCTTTGACAGGCTTGTTTTGTAAAAGATCACGGACAGAGCCACCGACGAGGTACAGTTTGAAATCTGCTTGGGTAAATTTCTTCTGAATTGTCAAAATCTGCGATGGAATTTTGCTCATCATCTCTGGTATAGTATATCAGATGAAAAAGCAGAGGGTAATAATCCGAAATAACCACAATGAAAAACTGGTGGGTTATTTATATAAAAATACTTCTAAGACATTGCTTATTTTTTGTCATGGAGTTGATTCTATCAATAGCTATCCAGGGCAAGGGGTTGAAGATGTTTTTGACTTTTATTATCAAACAGGAACCTCAGTTTTTTCTTTTGATTTTACCGGTTACGGAGAAAGTGAAGGGAAGAAAAAAATAAGTATTAAGCAGCGTGTCTCTGATATTGGGAGTATTGTCAATTATTTTTCTCAAAAATACAAAAAAATTATTTTATACGGTCAGAAAGATAAAGAGGTGAAGCCGATTCAATCTATCGATTTTTTTATTGAATTGTGTGCTAGAAAAAAATTACTTAGTGTTCCAGGAGGAGATCATACTCTTATGGATAAAGAAAAGTGGAAATATCTGGGACCGGTTCTCAAATGGATAAGAGAGGATGTTGTTTATTGATTTATGAAAAAATGGGAAGTAATAAATGAATTTAAGATTGAAGACTCGGAACCTAAAAGTGAAGATTTGATTAAAATACTTTTGGAGAATCGAGGGCTGAAAACGAAAAAAGATATTGAGGCATTTCTTCATCCGCAGCTTTCAGAAGTGACGACGAAAACAGTCTGGATTGACTCTGCGCAATTGAAGAAAGCACTTGCGCGAATTGAAAAAGCGATAAAAAATAAGGAGCAGATTATTGTCTTTGGTGATTATGATGTTGACGGGATTACCGGCAGCGCAATTCTCTGGGAAACACTTCATGGTCTTGGAGCAAATTGTTTGCCTTTTATTCCTGACAGAAAAGAAGAAGGGTATGGACTTTCGGTAAAAGCGTTACAGAATGATGAATTAGTTTCAAAAAAACCAAGTTTAATTATCACTGTTGATAACGGCATTGTTGCCAACGAAGCAGTTGCATTTGCCAATGAGAAGGGGATTGATGTAATTATTACGGATCATCATACGGTTTCTGATAAATTGCCTGATGCTTTTGCAATTGTCCATACGACAAAATTGTGCGGTGCGGGAGTAGCATATCTGCTTTCGCAGGAGTTAAAAGCTAAAAGTGAAAAGTTAAAAGTTGATGGAGACACGCTTTTAGAACTTGCGGCATTGGGGACCGTGGCGGATCTTGTGCCATTAACCGGAGCCAATCGCGCAATTGTAACTGAAGGTTTGAAAAAGTTACAAGAGACACGAAGACCGGGTTTGCTCGCTCTTTTTCAGTTGGCACGAGTTGCACAGGAATTAATCGGCGTGTATGAAATCGGCTATGTCATTGGTCCAAGACTTAACGCCGCCGGTCGCATCCAGTCCGCTATGGATAGTTTGCGATTAGTATGCACCACGAATAAAGCGCGGGCGGCTGAGCTTGCTGCGAAATTGGAATTAACCAATCGCGAACGGCAGCAATTATTGAAAGAAGCAACAGAACATGCAATTTTAGGCGTTCGGGAAGAAGGACTTGGGACAAGAAAAATATTGATTATTGGCCACAAATCGTATGAAGAAGGGGTGATTGGATTGGTGGCGGGAAGACTTGTGGAGGCATTTTACCGTCCGGCAATTGTTTTGTCTTTGGGTGAAACCGTCAGCAAGGCCTCAGTCCGCTCAATCAGTGGTTTTAATGTCATTGAATTTTTGCGGATGCACAAAGAAAATTTTGTGAATGTCGGTGGTCATCCGATGGCTGCAGGTTTTACTGTGGAGACAGCAAAAATTGCGTTACTGCAAAAAGCCTTGGAAGAAAAAGCTGCCGAATTGATAGATGAAGAACTGCTGGTACGAACGCTAAAAATTGATTGTGAGCTGTCGTTTAGTTTGGTTTCTCAAGAATTATATAACAGCATTGCGCAGCTTGCACCGTTTGGTATGGCAAATCCGGAGCCGGTGTTTGAGACACGTGATGTAACAGTTGAAAGCATGCGAGTTATTGGCAAAGAAAGAAATCACTTACGGTTTGTTTTGAGACAAGATTCAAAGACGTTTGAAGCGATAGCTTTTGGTATGGGAGAGCTGGCCACAAGTTTAAAAACAGGCGACAAAATAGATGTTGCCTACATCCTTGATGAGAATACCTGGAATGGTGAGACCAAGCTGCAGTTGAAGGTGAAAGATATAAGACAAAAATCATGAATTGAACTACGTTATTTTTTAGCAGTTTCAGGTTCGAAGACTGCTAAATTTCGAAGCATATTTACTGTTTCTTCCAATACAGGATTAGGTGGAAATGTACCGTCTGCTTGTCTTTGATATGGACGTTGAAGAGAAGGATAAACTTCTTGAGGCAAATAAGTTTGGTCTACTCCCGGCGCACGTTTTACCATCTTATAGATAGGATGCGCAATACCAGTGGGTTCTTTTGTTGATGGATCGTATTCTCCTATATCAGTAAGTACATTGACATAACGTGCTTCTGATTTTACAATAATTTCAATAGGATTTGGCAGCCCATCAATTTTTACCATTATACGTTTATGTCCAACTTTTGCAGCGTTACCATTGGCACTCTTTGTCCCATCCTTAATTTCGATGTCAATCGGTAAGCCAGTAAGTTTTCCTTGTCCATCACGTATTGGCCTACCCTCATCATCACGATTACAGAGAGCATTTGTACCATCAATCAATATATCAGAAACTTTTTGTCGAATCCTTTCAGCATCTTGATCTGTTCCTTTAACGACGATCATTAATCGATGTGCATCATCTACATCCTGGGGTCGTATATCATCACTTTCTCCTTTATCGTCTCGCTTTGTAGCTTCAAATAATACCTTGTCTAACGCTGAAGGTCTTTTTTTTCTATCAATTAACATGAATCCATCTAAATGTGTTCCTTTAATTTTCCTCATTGGGAATTCAAAATGTTTATAATGGTGTCCCGGAGGAGCAGGTACTGTTGGTTGTTCATCTAAGAGTGTTGGTTGGCCGTCAAAGAATATTGCTATCTCATTTGTTCTATTGTCAAATATTCCGAATGTGTCTATATTGTCTGTATCATATGGTTCACCTTGAAATAATTGATTTTCTAGTAAAGTTTGAACTTGATCTAATTTTTTATCTGCTCCTTCTCTCCCCAATTTTTCTACTTGAGCAGAGATTAGAGTAAGTAATGCTTTTCGTTGAGCTGCGAATCGTATGTCAGAGTCCTGTGATGAAAAATATGCTAATACTATATCTGCTGGAGTTTGTGCATTAGCAACTATTTCTGGTATCGCAGGTGCTACCTTTTTGGGATATAATTGTGCTGAATGTGCCTCTACTGCTGCATCTGCATGTTGACTTTGTTTTTTAAATTCGGCTCTTGACACTCTTGTTGTTTGTAAACCCAAATCTTCTTTTAATACTCCATGTGCACGGCCATTTATTCTGGCTATCCGGGTTTTTTCTTGTTGCAGTAATTGTGATGCTCGCAGTTCTATATACTCAGCCAAGTTATCTTGTGTTCTTGTAAGTCCCCGTTTATCAAAAAATTTATTCATTCGTTTTAATTCGTGTGCATCTCTTCTTGCGGGATCTGAGAGCGCATCAAGAATGGCAAGATCTTTATTATCCACATATCTACTTGTAAGTCCAACCAGCTCTGCAGTATTTTGTGGTTTCAACATGTTCAACGTGACTGCACTTGCCGAGAGATTTGGAACATCTGGCTGAACAATTGGAGGTGGTGGTAAGGTGTCTACTTGTATCTGGACATCTGTTGCCTGTTTTTGAAAAAAAGGTGATCGTGTATAAACGCTAGCTTTGTTTCCACAATCTACAAATGATCGAGGATTTGCTCTTCGAAAAGTAAGCGAAACTGCGCGCTTTTCATCTGTTCCAGGTAAACCTGGTCTGTTTTCTGTTATTATTGCCATATGTTTTTCTCCAAAAAAAATCTCCCTTTTGTGGGAGATTGATGTTAGTGTTTATTATTACTTATTTACACTACCAATCTCCTCCGGTCCAAAGAATGACTTGGCGGAGAGAGAGATTCTTACACATAAAGTTTCTTACGAGATTCATACACTGAGTATAGAGGGTATTTGGCTTCTTGTCAATAAGCTGAGGCTGGTGTATGATATGAGGGTTCGATTTTACGTTTGAAATTCACTAATTAGCCTTATGAAACAACGAACATTGGTAAAAGACACTCCACAACATCTTGATGAGAAAGTTTTTCTCCAGGGTTGGGTGGCGACCAAACGCGACCATGGTAAACTTACCTTTATTGACCTTCGCGATCGGACAGGAATAGTACAATGTGTGGGGTTTGGCAAAATGGGTGAGTTGACAACTGAATCTGTCATTGAAATTACCGGAATTGTGAAAAAGAGACCTGAGAAAATGGTAAATCCTCATATCGCGACAGGAACTGTAGAAATTTCAGTTGAAGATTACACTGTCTTAAATGCCGCTTCGGAAATGCCGATCCAGATTGATACTGATGGACATGAAATCGGTGAAGAAGTCCGTTTGCGATATCGGTATATTGATTTGCGGCGTGATCGGATGCAAAAAATTATGCGTTTGCGTTCTGAATATACCAATGCTATCAGATCAACGCTTCTCAAAAAGGAATTTGTCGAAATTGAGACTCCAATGCTCACCAAATCCACACAGGAAGGATCCCGTGATTTTTTAGTGCCATCCCGGTTCCAACCTGGTAAGTTTTACGCTTTGCCGCAAAGTCCCCAACAGTATAAACAGCTCCTGATGACTGCAGGATTTGAACGCTATTTCCAGTTTCCCCGTTGCATTCGTGATGAAGATTTACGCTCAGATAGAGGATTTGAGCACACACAGGTGGATATTGAGATGAGTTTCGTGAATAGAGAAGAGGTAATGCAACAGGTGGAAGATGTGGTAAAAGTTGCAGTCGCTGGAGTTGGAGGCAAGCTGAAAGATCAAACATTTCCCGTGATTGATTATAAAGAAGCAGTGGCTAAATATGGCGCTGATAAATTTGATCTGCGCACTGAAGAAGAAAAGAAGGAAAATGTTCTTGCCTTTGCCTGGGTGATTAATTTCCCTTTCTTTAAAAAAGTCGACAAAAAAGATGCTGCAGAAGTAAGAGACAGTAAGTCGGGATGGACATTTACTCACAATCCCTTCAGTATGCCGATTCCTGAGCATGTGGAGTTGTTGTTAAAAGGAGAAAAAGTTGATCAGATCACGACAACACAATATGATTTAATCTGTAATGGATTGGAAGTGGGCGGTGGCAGTATCCGTGCACATCAAGCTGATATGCTTAAGGCAACATACAAAATTATGGGTTATAGCGACAAAGAGATTGAGCAAAGCGTTGGACATATGCTTGAAGCATTCTCCTTCGGAACGCCGCCACATGGTGGCATTGCATTGGGTCTTGACCGGCATGTTATGATTCTGGCTGGCGAAACATCAATGAAAGAGACGGTAGCATTCCCAATGACCTCAACGGGCAGGACTGCCGTTATGGATGCACCAGCAGAGGTTTCAAAAGAACAGTTGGATGAACTCGGCCTTAAAGTTTCTAAAAAATGATTTCTTCATTACTTGTTTGGAATAAATTCCTCGTCATTCCTGCGAAGGCAGGAATCTATAAAATAGCTCTGGATCCGCATCCCTTCGGTAAACTCAGGGTCTGAGCTAGCCGAAGACAAGTGCGGGATGACGGTGTCCTTAACTGGACTTCCCATTTCCCCTCGAAACATTTACAATAGTAATACTTGAGTGAAATTGAGCAATGAAACGTTCGGGAACAAAAATTTATCAAAAGAAAAAACAGCGGAAATTCAAACACGCCAAACATCCTAACGCATCTTCTTCCGTTGTAACCAAACAAACAGCTCTACAACAGAAAGAAGCTTCTGTAAAAAGACCATCTTCAGATACCAAAGAATCATGGATTCAAAAATTGTTTCCTCTTCCAGAAGTTAAGCACAAAAAAGAAAAGGAGAACAAAGATTCCAGCCGTTTTAAAAAAGCTATTGTGCTATGGTTACGAACGCATGATTCTGATGTGCAGCTGATACTTTTCCCGCTTATCTTGCTGATTATTTTGATTATCCTTTCGGTGTTTAACAACCAACTTTTTCTTACAGTTGCAAAGCAACAACCAATTACAAACGATCAAATAACAGCGCTGCATCCGTATCCTTATGTGCAGGCGGTGGGTGAGCCTACTATTACAGCAAAAACCGCGATAATTCTTGATAGGGGCTCTCAAGTTATTTTGTTTTCCAAAAATCCGTTACTGCGGTTTTCGATGGCTTCTACCACAAAAATCATGACTGCACTTGTGGCACTTGACTATTATAAACTCGATGACATTCTTACAGTAAAGACTGCCCTTGTGGAAGGATCTGGATTGAATCTATCTCGTGGTGAACAATTTCATTTTATTGACTTACTCTATGCGATGCTTTTGCCATCTGCCAATGATGCAGCACAGGCAATTGCAGACAATTATCCGGGGGGCGCGGGTGCATTTGTCAAACAAATGAATGAAAAAGCAAAAAGTTTTCATCTGAGCAATACGCACTATACAGATCCGATTGGGTTAGACGATGATGGTGACTATTCAACAGTTGTTGATATGGCACGACTGGCATCCTCAGCAGTTGCAAATACGACATTTGTCGATGTAACATCAACAAAATATAAAATAATCTATAGCAGAAATTTTGCTAAACAATATTCTCTTACCAATCTTAATAAATTATTGGGAGTTGATGGAGTGACCGGTATTAAGACAGGGACGACTGAAGGAGCAGGGGAAGTATTAGTTACCTCTGTCGTAAAAAATAGACATGAATATATCATTGTTGTGATGGATAGTACCGATAGATTTTATGACACAAGCAAGCTTTTGAATTTTATCGATAGCAATGTGAAATATGTTATCCCACCACAGCCAGCACGTTAGGATTTCGGAGTAATAGAGTAGGTGTTTTATTGATTTATTAAATGGCTCAGGTGAAATATGCAATAACCGTTCAATTCTCAGTCGTTGTTCAGTGGCATTTTAGCAAGAGATAAAAGTCGGTAATAAAAGTCATAGTTGTTGTGGCTGATTGTAATAGGTTGGATGAAGAAAATTAAGATGATAGATTATTTTTCGTCAGATCGAAAATCCACGATGGTTTCTTCTGATGGGAAGTTTCCAGATGGCTTTTCACCTTTTGCTCGTCCCGTTTCCAGTAAACCTCGCCCTGTTAATCTATAGCGATCACTATTTACATCACTCAATTTATATCCTGTTTCTTTACTAATCTGAGTAGGATTTTGCCCTAATAAAGAACGTCTTAATACTTCTGCTTGGCGATGAGCAGTTGTAGGATTTCTTGGTCTTCCCATTTTTTTTTCCACCAATAAACCTTGATTTTTTAAATCACGGCGATCTCTGTTTATAGTTATTGTTGGGATTCCTGTTTCTTTATGAATTTGGGTAGTTGATTTACCTTGCAGAAGAAGTGGTAAGATACGCGCTTGACGAAGAGCAGTTTCAGGATTTTTCGGCCGTCCTATTTCTGGTAATAAACCTAGATTTTTTAAAACTCTACGATCATTTTTTACAGCTTGTATTGGGATCCCTGATTCTTCATGAATTCTGGTAGTTGATTTACCTTGTTGAAGACGTGGTAAGATATGCCCTCTACGTTGAATAACTACTAGATCTTTTGAACGACCTATTTGATTTTCTTGAAACAAATCTATAAAGCTTCTCACCTTTTCAGAAATTGTTTGTGTGTTTTCATCAGGTGAGCTACTTGCTGTTATAGAATCCCATGCAGTATACATTTCAGTTCTCAAATCGCTTGGATCCGTCCTCATAAATAATTGTGGCATAAGGCTCATCCCAATAGTAAGTAACGCATCTATTGATCTCTCTGCAACGGGAATTTCTCTTTGTCTTCTTACTGCTCGGAAATAGTTGTTTTTCAAGCCAAGCATTTCGTCATCACTTATTCCTCCTAAATTAAGTCTTGAAAAAACTAATGCTGCTGTTCTCTGTGTGTTTTCATCCCACGATGTCGTACCTGAAGATAGACCATATAGTATTAAAGTCCCAACTTCTCCTTGTTCACTGACAGATAAGCTACTCAATTGAAAAGTTAAATATCTATCAGCATTGAATACATTTCCGCCAAACAGATCCGCTTGAAATCCAGGTTTTTCAATACTAGTAACAAGACCTTTAAATGCTGGATTAGCTTCAATACCCATAATGAGGCCCATAGTAGCATATTTGCTCCTTTTCTGCAACTTTATCAATGCTAAAATTGTAGCAATCTATTCGCTTGTTGCAATACATCCTCAGGATCTCTATAATTTCTCACAAGCTGGCAGTACTAAAATCATACTATGATGCCCAGTAGGGGTATCACAAGCTTTTATTTAAATTAAATTTTGAGATTTTACTGGAGGGCGTCGTTTGTCACTGCCGGAACATAGGCAAAGAAGCCATTTTGGCCTTGAAAAACAATAATCGGCATGAGATAATCCTGATCTGTTATACCGATATAATACGCGAGAAAAACATTACTAATCAATATCTGGCTGTCACTTCCGTTATATGATGCAATATATCCTTTGCCATTTTTCAGATCATCAAAAGCTTGCTGAGCGCTTTTGATAGGATAGGTCGCATTTTTGTCCGGTTGGAGATTAACTGTTTGGTGATTATATATCGCAGAAACGATTGTTGCTTGATTTTCCCCCGAAGCAACAAGGAAATTCATTGTTGAGTATGGCGGATGAGGATATATAATTGGTAATTTCATATCAAAATTTTGGAAATGGGAAAGGTTTTGATTAGCTCCTGCTGTCAAGGAATAATCAACTTCTTTTTGATAGAGATCAACTCTGATAACTTGCGTGTTTGAGAGACTTGAAGTTGGAGTTAGCTGTCCGCTTATGATGGAATACAGTTGTGGGGTTGTAGTATAAGCACTATCAGGATTTGGATTCTGGGTTAAATTAAGGTCGATATCAGACGGAAATGCACCGAGATTTCCCATAAAATTTTGAACGCTTGATACAGCAGCACTTTGATCACCGAGATTTTGTGCATTGAGTACTGCCAAAGAAGTCAAATAGTTGGAAGTCATAGAGAAGCTTTTATTAACGATATTGTAAATAATTCTCTGTTGGAATCCATTTGGTTCATCCCATTCATAATTTGGTCCTCCTCGGGGAATTTCGGGTAAAGTATTTCCTACTTGATCAGTAAATCCCAATGCTTGTATTTTAGTTCTCGCCTCATCAAGATTTAATAAGTTAGGTTCACTAATCACCATTGGATAGACAATGAGCCGATCGGGGAAATCTGATGGTAACGAACCATTTACTGTATTGATGGAGTAGGTAAATTGTCCTTTCACTGTGCTTTGAGGAAAGGTAATTGATGGAATTTTACCGTATATTTCATTTGGTGCGTCGATTCTCGGCGGATTAATAATAGAACTCACAAATTTGCCCACTTTAATAAAGATTACAATCAACAAAATTACCCCTAACCCAATAGAAATCGCTATGCCGCCCTTTTTTGAAAATTCTGCTGTGTCATGAAGTGTCATACTATTGAGTATAGTTTAGTTTTCGATTACAATGCAAGATAAGATGGTTCGTACACGTATCGCTCCCAGTCCCACAGGCAACCCGCATATCGGGACGATTTATCAAGCACTGTTTAATTACGCCTTCGCGAAAAAGCATCAGGGGAAATTTGTCCTGCGAATTGAAGACACTGATCGCGCAAGGTTAGTCCAAGGCGCAGAGGAAGTTCTTTTTCAGGCTCTTGATTGGCTTGGTTTGAACGAGGATGAGAGTGTAAGAAAAGGTGGGGAATTGGGTCCGTACCGTCAGTCTGAGCGGCTTGCCATTTATCATAAATATGCACAAGTTCTGATACAAAAAGGACATGCTTATTATGCTTATTACAAAAAAGAAGAGGCAGGTAAGAAAAATGATTATGATAAAAATTCCAGCAGTAGAATTATAACTGAAACAAAAGAAAAACCTCCAACATCAATTAAAGATATGGTTGAGAAGGGAGATTGGGTTATCCGCATGCGCGTTCCTCAGCAAAAAAAGATCACCTTTAAAGACGAGATTCGAGGAGAAATCACCTTTGAGACAAGCGAAGTTACGGAGCAAGTATTAATTAAATCAGATGGTTTTCCGACGTATCATTTGGCAGTTGTTATTGATGATCATCTCATGGAAATAACACAAATTGTTCGTGCGGAAGAGTGGCTTTCGTCTACTCCCAAACACGTACTGCTTTATCGCTATTTTGATTGGGAAATGCCTCAGGTTTATCATACTGCAACTCTTCGAAATCCGGATAAATCAAAGCTCTCCAAACGTCATGGACATACTGATGTCTTATGGTTCCAAGCTGAAGGGTATTTACCCGAGGCTATTCTTAATTTTCTTGGACTTCTAGGATGGAGTCATCCGGAAGAAAAGGAAATATTTTCTCTGGAAGAATTTATTACTCTCTTTGATTTGAAGGATGTAAGGCCTATAGCTCCAATTTTTGATTTAACGAAGTTATCTTGGATGAATGGCGTTTATATCAGAGAAATGAAAGTTGAGAACTTAGCAAAAGAATTAAAAGTATATTATTCACAGTTTGGAGAAGAGAAAAATAAGCTCGATGCCATTGATGAAAAAATTTTTTTTAAGATTGTTGCCCTTGCTCAATCACGAATTGACACATTAAAAGAATTTTACCCGTTGGTAAAACTTTTTTTATCTGATGCCCAATTTACCTTTGCAACTGACACGGATAGGGAAATTGCTCGTTCACTGCAATTGGAATTTCATAAAATAGATAACTGGAATAAAGATGAGATTCTAGAAGTGCTGCGTTTTGTTCTAAAAAACCATAGCATTCGGATGCCGGTTTTGTATACAATTATAACAGGACAAGAACGTGGATTGCCTCTGCCAGAGTCATTGGAAATACTCGGCAAAGAAGCAACACTTACTCGTCTGAATCAGGATTAGCATGATGACGTCACTTGCACAAATTATTTCTTTTATTTTCAATCCCGTTATGCTGCTTGTTTTTTTGCCGTTGCTGCTGGTTTATAAAACAACAGGGGATATTATTCTCGCATTTGCCTGGACTGTCTACACAATGATTTTCCTTATTGCGATAAGTTTTTTTGTTATCTACGGTGTTCATAAAAAATTTTTTACTGATTTGGATGTCTCGGTCAGATCGCAACGCCCTCTACTTTTTTCTGTCGGCCTCATCATGGCGCTTATTTATTTGTGGGGCTTGTCTTTTCTTAATGGGCCTAAAATTTTGACAATTGTGACTATTGGATTTATTGTCGGAATTTTACTTATGGCGCTCCTTAATACCAGGCTCAAAGTCAGTTTTCATGTCACAACAGTTTCTGCGCTTTTATTTACTATGGCAATAGTCTATCAGGGATATTATTATCTGACGTTTCTTTTGATTCCCGCGGTTGCATGGGCGCGATTGAAAATAAAAAGGCATACGCTTCCCGAAACATTTGTTGGCGCTTGTTTTGGAATCTTGTTATCTTTGGGGATGTTTTTTATAATGCATCAGTTTTTTCACTATTAATTATGATTGACAGACGCCGCTTTATAAAATCTTTTAAATACGCTTTTGAAGGCATTCATTATGCTTTTCGCAATGACCAGAATTTGCTTGTTCATTTATTGGTTGCTTTTTTGGTAATTAATATCAGCATTGCATTGCATGTAACGCCTGCGCAAATGGCAATTTTGGGTTTAGCGATGATGATGGTGATTACTGCCGAGATGATTAATTCTGCAATTGAAAAAATGGTTGATTTGATAACCAAAGAACATCGCCAGGAAGCAAAAATAGCAAAAGATGTCGCTGCGGGAATGGTGCTTGTGACAGCAATTGCTGCAGTTATTATTGGGATTCTAATTCTCCTTCCGTACCTCCTCAAATTACTGCATTAATTATACAGATAAGTAGTATTTTCGTCCTGGTTTTAGTACAATGTAGCCTAGTTGTTTAGAAAAATTGCCGGATCATCTAATGGTAGGATAGCGGACTCTGAATCCGCTCATCATGGTCCGAATCCATGTCCGGCAGCAAGGAAGGAATGAGGGGGTGAACATCAGGGGTTTGGCTTGTCAAGTCAAGCAATTCTTCAGGTTCAAATGTATCCATTACAATTTGTATATTTTCTCTATTTTTGGCGATGATAGTGAATGGTTTACGTTGTTGTATCAGTAAAATCTTATCATCAAGGATTAGGTTAGAACCAAGGGCGTGAAGGATTGCCCTTTTCTGTTCACTTGTCCCTTTTTGGAACCATATCCTTGCATAAGTAGCAAAATTATACGTTTTTTCACATAACTCAAGCCAATCATCGGCTCTCTTATCGGTTTTTTGTACACCTGTTCTGACATCCTTTTGCTCGTTTTGTAAGGCTGCCTTTTTCTCATCATATTCTTCGTTTGAGATTGAGCCTCGAAGTCTAAGGTTGAGCAATGTATCAAGTTGTTTTTGAATATCGTTATCGACGATTTGAAGATTCTTTTTTATTGCTGTTCGTTCTTTGACTTCTTCTTTATGAAGTTTTCTAAGCCATGTGATTGCCCACTTGGTAAACTTTTCAGGAATCGTTATTTGCTCAAGAAGCCTGTCAACTTGTGATTCAAAGTTAAGGACTGCTACTGCATGCTGAGAACATCGTTTGCCATCTTTCATTTTCTTGGATTTTCCACAACGAAGATATTCATAATAAAGAACTGTAGGATCATCCATGTCTTCAATATCAATATCGCAGTTTGGACATGAAAAACGGTCTTTCGCTACATGAAATTTCGTTTTGCAGCTTGAACAAATGATTTGCCATTTATCCTCCATAGTAATATATCCTTCACATGTCTGACAAATGACTTCTCCCGTGTAAGCCCAGTCTTTTGGAGTTCTATATCTATTTGCTCTTCTGCCAAGCAAGATTTGAATTTTGTCAAATTCTTCCGGTTCCATAAGCTTAGGATATTCGGCATCAAACTTACCCTCACTCCTTACTATCTTTCCACAATATTTTCGGTCATTAAGAAGTGAATACCATGCGGATTTTGATAGTTCTTTACCGCCCGTTCGCTTTGTTTTTCTTGTTTTATATTTCCATTCATTGTTAAGGACTGCCAGTGCTTCCTTGGGTTTGTGAGTACCGTTGAGGATTAGCTCAATCCCTTGTCGGAGAAGATGAAAGCGGTCAGGGTCACTTGTATTTATCATTTCGTCTCTTTCATTTTTACCATGAATATATCCTTCTTTCAATCTCCCACTTGGAATGTATCCAGCTTTTAGTTTTGTTCTATTGCCTCGTTTCACTGCATCCGATTTATCTCCACTATCTCTTGTAGCACGAGTAAATTCATTCATTAAATACTCCATATCTCTTGGGGTATTTTCAAAGACACCAAAAGGCGTAAGGACAATCTTTAATTTTCCTTCAGCCATCAACT